>Ga0196974_1000022_pt1 | contig 130892 bp, 99 predicted proteins | sample S1_1013CmetaG_FD_155477 | JGI IMG/M metagenome (GOLD analysis project Ga0196974, IMG submission 155477) | Soil microbial communities from Anza Borrego desert, Southern California, United States - S1_10-13C | ecosystem: Environmental > Terrestrial > Soil > Desert | place: USA: California...
AGATCGCCACCGGCACCGCCGACGGCGACGGCGCCTTCACCATCGCCCTGCCCACCGGCATTGCCGCCGGCGGCCACAGCCTCACCGTGCAGGCCACCGACAAGGCCGGCAACAGCAGCACGCTGTCCGCCACTTACTCCCTCACCATCGACCGCACCGCGCCGACCGCGCCGACCACCCCGGTGCTGGCGAGCGCGTCGGACACCGGCGTCTCGCAGACCGACGGCGTCACCAGTGACAGCACGCCGACGCTGACCGGCACCGCCGAGGCCAACGCCACGGTTGTGCTGTTCGACGGCGCCACGGCGATCGGCAGCACGACGGCGGCCGGTGACGGATCCTGGAGCCTCACGACGACGGCGCTGGCGACCGGCGGGCACACGCTCACGGTGAAGGCCGGCGACACGGCCGGTAACACCAGCGGCGCCTCGCCGAGCCTGACGATCACGGTTGATACCACGGCGCCGGTCGTCCCCTCCGCGCCGGTTCTCGGCCCGACATCGGACACCGGTGCGTCCAGCACCGACAAGATCACCAGCGATGGCACGCCGACTGTGACCGGCACCGGAGAGGCGAACACGACGATCACCCTGTTCGACGCCGCGACTCCAGTCGGCAGCACCACCGTGGCGATCGACGGCACCTGGAGCATCACCACCAGTGATCTGTCGACCGGCACGCACACGCTGACAGCCAAGGCCGGGGACACGGCCGGCAATTCGAGCGTCGCGTCCTCGGGTCTCACGATCACGGTCGATGCCACGGCCCCCGCGGCCCCGCTGGGCCTCGCGCTCGCGGCGGGGTCCGATACGGGCACCTCCGCCGCCGACCGGATCACCCGCGTCGCCGCGCCGACGGTGACCGGCACCGCGGAGGCCGGCGCCACCGTGACGCTCTTCGATGGAGCCGTCGCCGTCGGCAGCACCACGGCGGCTGGCAACGGCACCTGGAGCATTCAGACCAGCACTCTGGCCGATGGCGTCCGCGTCCTGACGGCGACCGCCACCGACACGGCCGGCAATGTCAGTCCGACGTCCTCCGCACTGTCCGTAACCATCGACACGACCGCACCGGCGACACCGTCCACGCCGGTGCTGGCCATCGCCTCGGACACCGGCCCGTCCAACTTCGACGGCATCACCAGCGACAGCACGCCGACATTCGGCGGCACGTCCGAAGCGAACGCGACGGTGGTCCTGTTCGATGACGCCGACAGCGACGGCCAGCTCGACCTCGGCGAGACAACGCTGGCGACGGCCATCGCCGATGGCGCCGGCGCCTGGAGCGCCACTCTGTCCAGCTTGGCCGACGGCGGCTACGCCGTTCGAAGCGTGGCGGTGGACAAAGCCGGTAACACCAGCGCGGCGGCGTCCGAGTCCGTGGCGCTCACCATCGATACGGCGGCGCCGACCGGCCTCACCGGAACCCTCGCCGTAGCCCAAGACGCCGACGCCGGTGCGGTTCTGGGAACGGTCGCGGCGACGGACGCCAGCACTGTCACTTATGCGCTCGACGCCGGTGGCGACGCCAGCGGCCGGTTCGCGATCAACGGGTCCGGCACGCTGACCTATACCGGCTTCGGCGTGCTCAACAAGGCCAGCAATCCCACCCACACCGTCCGGGTCATCGGCACCGATGCCGCGGGCAAGGCGACGGCGGCCACGACGCTGACGGTCGCCGTCACGTCCATCAACGTCGCGCCGGAGATCACGGGCGTCACCGGGTCCGTGTCCTACACCGAGAACGCCGCCGGAACGCCGCTTTATGCCGGCGCCACCGTGGCCGACATCGATGTCGGCGCGGGCGTTATGAGCGGCGGCCGGCTGACCTTGCAGCGCCAGGGCGGCGCGAACGGCGACGATGTGTTCGCCGCGTCCGGCACGCTGGACGCGCTGGACAGCGGCGCGCCCTTCCGGGTGGGCGGTACCGTCATCGGCTACGTCAACGGCAACGAGGCCGGCCTGCTTGAAGTCACCCTGGGCGACGGGGCGACCATGGCCCTGCTGACGCAGGCTTTGCGTCAGATCACCTACGCCAACGCCAGCGACACGCCGCCCGCCACGGTCATCATCGATCTGGCGCTCGACGACGCCAACTCGACCGGCACCTCGGGCGAGGCGCAGACGGCGACCGTCTCCAGAACCATCACCCTCACGGCGACAAACGACGCGCCCCGTCTGGCGGGCTCTTCCGCAAACCAGACCGGGACCATCGGCACGGCCCTGGAGTTCACCCTGCCCGCCGGTCTCTTCAGCGATCCGGAAGGCCAAACCCTGACCTATGCGGTGTCCGGGCTGCCGTCCGGCCTGAGCTTCGACCCAGCCACCCTCAAGGTCACGGGAACGCCAACCGCCGCCGGCGATGCGACGATCAGCGTCACCGCCAGCGACGGCGCCCTGTCCAGCGACGCCGCGACCTTCACGCTGACGGTTTCCGCCGCGCCGGTGGTGGCGCCGCCACCGCCCCCGCCCCCGCCGCCTGTTGTCGTCACGCCCCCGGTGGTGACGCCGCCCCTGATCGTCGTCATTCCGCCGCCGACCACGACGCCCGATCTGCCGCCGCCGCTGGAGCCCAACAAGATCGTCGTCGCTCCGCCCGCGCCGACGGTGACCTTGGCTCCTGCCGTGACCGAGGACGGCGCCAGTGTCCAGCGCGGGACCGGTGCTGATGCCAGCCGCGGCGGACAGTCGGTCGAGCAGATCGTCATCGCCCCGGTCACCGCCGCGCGCCAGGAGGTTCAGGGAACACCGACCAGCAACGCCGATATCCGGATCGGCGGCGAGACCGCGGCACCGACGCTCGTCGCCACGCTGCCCACCGGCGTTGGCCTGCAGGTCGTCGGTCCCGCCACCACCTTGACTCTGAGCCAGCTGGCGGGAGCGGCGCAAAGCGAAGCCGCCCGCATCAGCACCTCCTCGGCCGGTGTGGCGGAGGCGGTGGCCGGCAACGGCCTGTCGACCATGCTGCCGTCGACCACGCCGGTGACGCTGCGCACCGTTACGCCGACGGTCGCGAGCGGTGCCACCACGGCTCCCGCCCAGCCCATCGTCATCTCGGTTCCTACCTCCACCACCTCGACGGGCACCACCGTGGAAGCCGTGGTCATCGACACGCGCTCGCTGCCCTCGGGCTCGACCATCGAGCTGCGCGACGTCGATTACGCCGTTATCACCGGCTCGGTGTTCGTCATTGGCGGCACCGGGTCGAACGTGGCGATCGGCGACGACGCCCAGCAGTTCATCATGCTGGGTGCGGACGATGATACGTTGCGCGGCGGCGGCGGTAACGACACGGTCGGCTCCGCCGACGGTGACGACATGGTCTATGGCGACGAGGGCGAGGACAGCGTTTTTGGTGGTGCCAATCACGACCAGCTCTCCGGCGGCCGTGGCAACGACACCATCGACGGCGGCAGCGGCCTGGACACGGTCCGGTACACCGGCAAATTCTCCGACTACTCGATCGTCACCAAAGACGGCATCACCACCGTCACCGCGCTCAATGGCATGCCGGAGGGCACCGATCAGGTCCGCAATGTCGAGCGGCTGCGCTTCGCCGACCGCGACCATGTCCCGGGCGCACGCTCGGCGGCCACGGCCATCGTCGGTCGCGACTTCACGGTGAGCTTCGAGCACACCAAGGGCGGCGACGGCTTCAAGACCCTGGGCGGGCTCTATGGCGGCGACCAGGTTCTGGGGGCTGGCGACTTTGACGGCGACGGCAGGCTCGACCTGTTGGCGAGCGATGCCCAGGGCCGGTTGCTGTGGAACGACCCGGACCAGGGCACCGGCGCGCGGCATCTCTTGGACGTGCCCGCGGGCGGCACCGCCATCGCCATCGGCAATCTCGCCGGCGGGGTGGCGGACGAGGTGCTGCTGCTGAACCGGAACACCGGCGCGCTGCAGTTCCTGGACGCCGCCACCGGCGTCGCCACTCACTTCATCACGCCCGCGGCGGGATGGTCGGTGGCAGGCACCGGCAATATTGACGGCAAGGCCGCCGACGACATTCTGTTCCAGCACACCGACGGGCGGCTGATCCACTGGAACGGCACCGCCTTCCGGGACATGCTGACGCTGGCGCCGGGTTGGACCGTGGTCAGCGTCGGCAATCTCTCCGACGATGCGGCGGACGAGGTGCTGCTGCAAAGCGGCGCGGGCCAGCTCTACAGCTGGAACGTCAACCGCGGGGCGGAAGGCTTCCGCACCATTCTGACGCCGGGCGCGGGCTGGTCGATGTCCGCGCTGGCGGACCTGGACGGCGACGGCTTCGAGGATCTGGTGCTCCGCAACGCCAGCACCGGCGCGACCATCGCCTGGGAGGGCTTGGGCTTCATCGACCTGACCGGCACGTTGGGTTCCGCCCGGGTGGCGGACGGCGGCCTTGTCAACGTCCTGCCGGCACTGACCGGGCCGGTGCCTCCCGTCAATGCGGAGGGATCAAAGCCGGCAGCGGCCGCTGCCGCTTCGGCCCTCCCTGCCTGGGGTGGCTTCGCGGAGATCAACGAGCTGCAGACCACGCCGATCCAGATCAGCCACGCAGACGCCGTGCTGGCGGCGAGCACCCGAGCGCTTTCGGATGAGCCGGCGCTTTTGACGGGCGGTATCGCTGCCCAGCCTGTTGGTGCAGGGCACAGGGCGGCGGCGTACCTCGCCGCTCTGGAGGGGGCGATAACGGCAAGCCTGGCCGGCGAGGCGGACGCCGTGGTCGGAGTTGGCGACGCGCTGGGCGCCGGGCGTGACGGCCGGAGCCTGCATGGCATCGACCCCAACCGCCCTTACGCGCCGCCAGCCCTGCATCATCTTTCCTGAGGTCGCCGTCATAAGGTCGCGATGGTCCCGCTCCCGCTGAGAATACCGGTGGTCTCCTGGTGAAACGCGCCTTCATCACGGGGATCACCGGCCAGGATGGCGCCTACCTCTCCCGGCATCTGCTGGAGAGGGGTTACGAGGTCATCGGCATGGTGCGTCAGACCGGCGACGCGGAGATCGCGACCGCGCGCCTCGCTTGGCTGGGCGTGAAGGATGATGTCCGGTTGGTGCAGGGCGATGTGACGGACCTGGCGGCCCTGCTGCGCCTGCTCGGCCACCACCAGCCGGACGAGGTGTACAACCTTGCCGCGCAATCTGTCATCCGGACCTCGTGGGAGCAGCCGGTTCTGACCGCCGCCGTGACCGGCCAGGGCGCGCTCAATCTATTGGAAGCGGTTCGCATCGCCCTGCCCACGGCGCGCTTCTATCAGGCCTCGTCCTCGGAGATGTTCGGGCTGGCGCAGGGGCCGCTTCAGACCGAGGAGACGGCGTTTCACCCGCGGTCGCCTTATGCCGTGGCGAAAGCCTTCGCGCACTGGTCCACGGTGAACCACCGGGAGAGCTTCGGGCTGCACGCCAGCTGCGGCATTCTCTTCAATCACGACTCTCCCTTGCGGCAAAAGGAGTTCGTGACCCGCAAGGTGACCGACGCCGTCGCGCGCATCAAGCTCGGTCGCCTGCGGGAGCTCCGCCTTGGCAATGTCGAGGTTCGGCGCGACTGGGGCCATGCCCGCGACTATGTCGCCGCCATGCATCTGATGCTGCGGCAGGACAGCCCCGGCGACTACGTCATCGCCACGGGCCGGGCGACATCGGTCATGGAGCTCTGCCGCATGGCCTTCAACCATGTCGGCCTAACCGCCGAGGACCATGTCATCATCGATTCCGCCCTCTTCCGTCCGGCCGAGGTCCAGAGCTTGGCGGGCGACAGCGGCAAAGCCCGCCGGCTGCTGGGCTGGCAGCCCAGCACGACGCTCGAGGCGTTGGTCGCCGAGATGGTCGAGGCGGATCTGGCGCGGGTCGGCGCCGAGCGGACCTGAGATCAACCGGGTGCGTCACGGCTCCGCCGAGCGGGACAGCCATGCCCGCCACATGCCGCGGAACGCCGCCTCGACATCGCGCGCGAACCCCGTGTGGTCGAGCAGCGGCGCGCCCGCCAGCCGCTTCCGCATAGTCCGCCGCAGCATCGAGAGGCGCGGCAGGTCCTGGGCCAAGTCGACGGCGGCGCGGATGTATCCCTCGCGGTCCGCCGCCACCAGCTCGCCCAATCCGCACTGGGTCAGCAGACTGGCGCCGACCCGCGACACATGGTTCGGGCCGGCCCAGGTGACGACCGGCACGCCCATCCAGAGCGCATCGCAGCTGGTCGTGGTGCCGTTGTAGGGAAAGGTGTCGAGCGCGATGTCGATCTGATCATAGGTCTGCAGGTGCTCCTCGAGCGATGCGGTCTGCGGCAGCAGCACCAGCCGTTGCTCGGCGATGCCATGGCCGGCGAACAGGCTGGCATAGCGGCCCCGCGTCGCCGGATCGGCGAAGGCGCGGCTCTTGAGCAGCAACCGGGAGCCGGGCAGCCGCGCCAGTATCGATGCCCAGGCCTCGACCAGCTCGGGCGTGATCTTGGCCGTGTTGTTGAAGGAGCCGAAGGTGACGCCGTCCTCGATCAGCGCCGGCGGCTTCAGGCGCGGCGTCGCCTCCACCAGAGGCTTGTAGGCGAGAAAACACCGGGGTAGGCGGACCAGCGCCTCCGTCGACCACGCATCGGCGGGCCCGAGGGGGTCGGCGACGGCGTCGGTCAGCCGGTAGTCCATCGCCGCCATTCCTGTCGTGTCGGGATAGCCCAGCCAGGCGACCTGCACCGGCGCGGGCTTGCGCGCGAACAGCAAGGGACGGCTGTTCGCCGTGTGACCAGCCAAATCCACGAGAATGTCGATGCGGTCGTCACGAATGAGGGTGGCCGCCGCCGCGTCGTCCAAGTCGGCGATCGACCGCCACGTGCCGGCCAACGAGCGCAGGCGCGCCGTCGTGTCGTCCTCCCACCGCGCGGTGGCGTAGCAGACGATGTCGAGCACCTCGCGGTCATGGGCCTGGAACAGCGGTTCGATGAAGTGGGCGCAGGCGTGGGTCCGGAAATCGGGAGAGACATAGCCAACCCGAAGGCGGCGGTCCGGCATCCGGTCGTTGGCAAAGCGGCGCTCCGCCGGAACCCGGCTGGCATGCCGGTCGCCCCAGTGCCGGTGGGCCCGGGCGATGATCTCGGGTGGCACCGCCGTCGTGTAGTGCAGGGCCAACAGCAGATTGGAGTGCAGCAGCGCCAGATCGGGATGGTGCTCCAAGCCCTGCTGCAGCACGCCGATGGCTTCGGTCGCCAGACCCTGCTCCTTCAGCATCTCGCCCAGATTGACGAAGGGCTGTGGCAGGCTCGGCTGCGCCGCGATCGCCCGCCGGTAGCAGCGGGCGGCCTCCGTCGTGTCGTGCGCCTGCCAGCGCAGGTCGCCCAGGCCGCAGAGCGCCTCGCCCATAAAGGCGTTCAGGCGCAGCGCCCGCCGATAGGCGGTCTCGGCTCCGGCGGCGTCGCCGGCCTGGCGCAACACGTTGCCGAGGTTGAACCACGCCTCCGCGTAGTCCGGCCGCAAGGCCAGGGCGGTCCGCGCCGATGTCGCGGCATCCGCGGCGCGGCCGAGATCCAGGTAGAGGCAGGCCAGATTGTTGTAAATCGGCGCGTCCGGCAAGGAGGCGAGCGCCCGCCTATAGCACGCGACCGCCTCCTCGAACCGGCGGCCGGCGCGCAGCAGGACGGCCAGGTTGTTGTTGGCGTGCGCATGCGACGGATCGTCTTGAAGAATGGCGCGGTAGCCAGCCTCCGCCGCGTCCAGGCGGCCGGCATTGTGCGCCGCGAGCGCCGCCTGCAGCCGCTCCTCCCTGGTCATGCGATCGCTCCGGGCCCGTCCATGCTCCAACTCCGTCTCGACCGGAATGCCACCCTGCCGTCCGGTGCCAGGCTTGGCAGCGGCCGCCTCATGCCCGGTCCGCCGTTCCAAGCAGGCCGGCATCGCGCAGAATGCCGGACAGCCGCTCCGCCGCCTGCGCCCAGCTGAAACGGCGTGCCAGATGATCACGCGCGCTCCGCCGCACGGCATCGCCGCGCAGCAGGTGTCGCAGAATGGCCGCCGCCGCCGCCTCATCCGGCTCCCACCAATCGAGCCCGAAGAACGCCTTGGGCGGCAGGCTGCTGTAGGGTTGACGGGCCGGGCCGACCTTCGACGGCACCAAATGGGCGACGCTTGCGTCGAGATAATCAAGATAGGCGCTGTGCGCCGGGGCGATGAGCTCGAGGTCCATCGCTCCGGCCTTGGACAGGGGCAGGTCCCAGCCTTCGCCATGCGAGAGGCTGATGTAGTGGGTCGCGGCCCTGAACAGACCGGTCATCGCGGCCTCGCTCAGATGTTGGTCGAGCAGCAGGATGGGTGCCACATGACCCCGGTGACGGCCGACCTCGCCTTCGGTGCGGGACATCAGCGCCTCGAAGCCGGTGCGCACCGCCGGCCCCGCTCCCTTGCCCAGCTTGAGAATCAGAACCGCGTCATCCTCGGCCGTCGTGGTCCGGAACCAGACCCGCAGAAGCCCGTCGATGTTCTTGCGCGCGATGAAATCGGACACGTTCAGAAAGCGGTGCCGGTAGCACGACAGCGGACGTCCGTCCGGCAACCGCAGCGGCAGAGGCTCCGCCGCCACCGCCGCCGGTTCGGGATCGACACCCAGCGGGCAGACCCGCAGCCGGTCCTCGGGGAACCCGGCCAGAGCCCAGGCGTGCCGGGAGGCCGCGCAGGGCACGATGACGAGATCGCTGGAGTCGCTGTGGCGCCGCCATGCCGATGGAATGCGGGTGCCTTCGAACATGGAGAAGGTCACCGTTGCCAGTCCGGGCACGCGCTCCACCGCCTGGGGCACCAGCATATTCAGCACGGCTCCAGCCCCGACCGGTCGGTCCAGGGGCTCATCCCGCCAGACCTCGTCGCCGGCAAGGCCCAGCACCTGCAGGGGAACACCGCTCGACCGCAAGGATTGAATGAAGCGGCGTCCCATGTGGGCGTAACCGCTGGCATGGTTGAAGGGCGCGCGCACGACCAGTCCGGCGCCACCGCTCCTTCCGGCCGCGCTTGCCAAGCGATAGGCCTGGCAGCGGGCAAGGCCGCCCTGAGCGCCGCGATCGTCCGGCGCAAGAGATAGAGCCTGTTGAAAGGCTTCAGCGGCCGCTTCGATGCGGCCCAGGCGCAACAGGGTCTCTCCATGCTGGACATGGGCGAACGCGCCGCCGGCGGACAGCGCGACAAGCCGCTGCAGCTCCAGCTCCGCCCGCTCGGCGTTTCCCCAAGCAGTCCAGGCCAATGCCAGATTGGCGCGGTGCGGCGCCGACCGCGGCGCGACCCGAACGGCCCGCGCGAGCCAGGCGAGCGACGCATCCAGGTCGCCGATCTCCTGGGCCACCGTGCCCAAGCGTCCAAGGGCGAACTCCGAGGCCGGGTCCAGGATCAGCAGGCGCCGCAGGCACGCCGCCGCCGACATCCAGTCCCCCACCTCCTGCAGCACCAGAGCGAGATTGGCCAGCAAGCCGGCGTGGGCCGGATGCCGTCCGACGGCGTCCCGCAGCACGGCGACGGCGCCCGGCCGGTCGCCCGTCGCGAACAGCGAGACACCCAGCAGGTTCAGGAGATTGATGTCACTGGGCGCCGCGGCCAGCGCCGCGCGGCAGGCCAGGACCGCCTCGGCCGGGCGGCCGGCGTGATGATGCCCCACCGCGACCTCGTAGCCCGATGTCATGCCGCCGGCCCTCCGCTGCGGGCCTTCGAGCGCGCCGCCGGGGCTACAGCGGCAACGATCCGTTGCATGACCCCCTCCCAGTCATCGGGACGGCCCATCCGGAACAGCGTCGTCCGGGGATACCAGGGCGTGGCCACCGGGTCGAGCATCCACCGCCAGTCTGCCAGCCAGGGCAGAACCAGAAACACCGGCACGCCCATCGCACCGGCCAGATGGGCGACGGCGGAGTCGCAGCAGACCACCAGGTCGAGCCCCGCGATGAGCGCGGCCTCGTCGACGAAGGCGTCCGCCGGCGCCAACCGCCCGGCCTCGACCTCAGATGCGAAAGGAACTTCGGACCGCAGGGCGGCCCTCTGCTCCAGTCCCTGCCCCTGTTGCAGACTGTGCAGCTGCACTCCAGGAACCGCGGCCAGACCGGCGAAGCGGCGCAAGGGTATGGAGCGCTCGGGGCCGTTGGCGTGCCAATGAATGCCCACATTGAATTGCCCGGCATCGAGGCGCTGGCGCCACGCGGCCGCGAGGGCCGGTTCGGCCCGCAGATAAGGAACGCCCCCGGGAATCGTGCCGACCGTGGTCCGGCAAAGCAGAGGCAGGCTCATTAGGGAGGCTTGGCAGTCGACGTCGGACAGCGGCTCGCCCGGGGCAACCAACCGGTCGATGCCCGGCACCGACGCCAGCACCCGCGTCAGAATCGGCTGGCACTCGAAAAGGGTTCGGGCTCCCATGGCCCGCAACAGGGCGAAATAGCGCGCGAACTGGAACGTGTCGCCCAGCCCCTGCTCGAACTGCACCAGAATGGTCCGCCCCGCGAGCGCCCCGCCCTGCCATGCCGGTGCTCCAGGAAACGGACGGTTCCAGCGCCATACTGCCTGCCGGCGGCGCCACTCATACTCCCGGAACCCCTCCTCGAACCGCCCTGTCATCAGCAGGCTGGCCCCGAGGTTCTTGTGGTACTCGGGACAGTCCGGCGCCAGGCGGGCCGCCCGCCGGTAATAGGCCGTGGCGGCATGCGGCCGGCGCTGCGCCATGATCGCGGCACCCAGATTGTTGACGCCGGCGGCGCTGGCGGGATCCAAGGCAACCGCTATGCTAAAAGCCCTCTCGGCCCGACACGGGCGGTTCTGGGCCATGAGCAGATTGCCGAGCGTGAAGGCCGCCTGTGGATGGTCCGGCCGCACCGAGACCAATCGCTCCAGGACCGGCACGGCCTCGGCAGGCCGGCCGAGATCGGCAAGCATAGTCGCCAGTTGGAACAGCGTCGGCGGATGATCCGGCCGCGCGGCGTCGAGCGACCGGAAAAGGCTGAGCGCCTCGGCCGACCGACCGGCGCCACGCAGCGCCAGCGCGAGATTGAAGGATATGGTGGGATGGCCGGGGCATGCCGTCGCCGCCGCTTGGAACAGCGCCGCAGCCTCGGCATACCGGCCGGCGGCGAACGCGGCCGTGGCTTGGTCGAACCAGGCGATCCACGGCTCCGCCGCATGGTGTAGCATGGACCCGCTCACGGCTCGCGGCGCTCCGGAGGCGGTCGCGACAGTGCTGGGCCTGGCATGCTAGCCTGGCTGGACGGCGTGCCCGGAGCATCCGCCGACAGACGCGTCATCGCCGTGCCTTCCGTTCTCTGCGTATCGGCCCGGCATGCCGCGGCCCCTGGGTCCGGCGTTGCGGCACCGGATGCGGCGGGAATTCTACCCGCCCTGTGGTGGGCGTACAGCCGAAAGTCGGTGCGATGCCGGAACAATCTTGGGCTGGTCTTGACGGAAGGACGGGCATGGCGGCTTTCACCGAGCTTCTGGGCACGGCGCTGGAACTGTTGCGGCAAGGATCGCACGCCGAGGCGGCGGCGCTCTGCCGCGCCGTGCTGGCCCGACAGCCGGCGCAGGCCGAAGCCGCCTGCCTCCTGGGCGTCGTGCACAGCGCGGCCGCTCGACCCGATGCCGCCGCCGATGCCTTCCGACGCGCGATCGCGTCGAAGCCGGATCTAGTGGACGCATATCGCAATCTCGCCCTTTTGCGGGCGGATGCGGGCGACCTCGCGGCGGCGCGCCAGTATTATCGCCGGGTCCTGGCGCTGGCCCCGGCCGACGAGGCCGCCGCGCTCGCGCTGGCTACCTTGCTTGAGCGCGAAGGCGACCTGGACGCCGCCCGGGCGCCGCTGCTGGCCGTCCTGCGTCATCATCCCGCCTCACGCGCCGGCCATCTGGGCCTCGCCCGCCTGTGCTGGCTGCTGGGCCGCCCGGACGCGGCGGCGGACTGGCTGCGGCGCGGCGTCGAGGCAGCACCCGGCGATCTCGAGCTGCGCGAGCAGTATGTCCTTCATTGCACGCACCGGGCTGGGCAGGCCTACATCGCCGGTCTTGACAGCACTCCCTGGTGCGACCGGGCCCTGACCGCCCTGGCCGCCGCACCTCGGATCACGGCGCGATTGTACGCTCAGGTCGAGGAACTGATCCGGCTCTGTCTGGCGGCGAACGCGCGGGACCTCGCGCTGGATCTGCTGCGGCTGAGGAACGCGCACGATTTTCCCGAACTCCCCACGGCGGAGATCGACGTGTTCGCGGTGAGCCGGAACGACTTCGCCGGCTGGTGCGCGGCCGCGGCTCTGCCGCACCATCTGTGGTTGGGCGAGGCCCAACCGGTCACCCGTGAGGCGCTGGATGCCCTGCCGGCGTACCTGCGCCCTCATGCCGAGGCTCTGACGCGACCGGACGTTACCCGCGTCGGCGTCGCGCTTGATGCTGACGTGGAGGTGCTGCAGGGCTTCTACGTAAAGGACAATTACGAGTGCTTCGTCCTCGCCGGCCGCCGGCATCTGCTGCACGAGACCGCCGACCTCGTGGTCCACGGCCCGACCGTTCCGGTGGTCGGTCATTCTCCGGAGGCGCGATCCGCGCTGTGCCGCATTCCACGCCCGCGGTACCGCCGGGTCGAGGTCGACGAGCCCTGCCTGTTCCTGCCCTCCTCGCCCAACTACTGGCATTTCCTGGTGGACGTTCTGCCTCGCCTGCTTGTCCGCGAACGGATGCCCGATCTGAAGGCGCTGCCCATCCATCTCTTCGACTTGCGGGCCTTCCACCATGAGATGCTCGCGCTCGCCGGCGTCGATCCCGACCGGATCGTCGATCTGCGTCATCGTGTCGGACCGGACGACATTCAGATCCTCTATCGCTTTCACCGCGCCTGTCTGCCCTCGGCCATTCCCTATGCCGTCGCCTATCGCTGGCTGCGCGAGCGGTTCCTGCCGCAGGTTCCGCCGACCGCCGATCCCCGCCGGATCTATCTGACCCGACGGGGATCGGCGCCCAAGCACCGGATCGCCAACGACGCCGACGTCGGCGCTCTGCTGGAGGGCCATGGCTTCGAGACGCTGCAGCCGGAACGTCTGACCGTGCGGGAGACGGTGGCACTGGTCGCCGGCGCCGAGATCGTCGTGGCCCCGATTGGTGCGGGAACCGCCAACCACATGTTCATGCCGCCCGGCTGTACGTGGATTCATCTGGCCAATCCGGATTTTTTCCATCCGGCGTCGGTCTGGAACGCCCAGATGGGCACGCAGATCAGTCTGGTTGGCACGGCGCGGCATCTGCGGGGCCGCTTCGTCGCCGACGGGCCTCTGCCGCCGAACGTGCTCGACCGTCTCGACGTGCCGGTCGAGATCGATCTCGCCGCACTGGACCGCCTCGTCTCCGACGTGATCCGAGGAAGCTCTGCGACCGGCTGAGCGCGGCGCTCAGCCGGTCGCACTCAGGCCGAGCAGGGACAAAGGATCCGGCGGCGGCGCCGCGGCGGCGGCCGCCACAGTGCTGGCGTCGATCACCTCGATGCGCGGCAGGGGAAACAGCAGCCGTGTGCCCGCCGCGACCATGGCGCGCTCGCGGGCGAGGAATTCCCGCCGGAAATGCCAGGGCAGCACCAGATACCAGTCCGGCCGCAACGCGCGCGACTGCTCCTCAGAGACGATGGGAATACCGGTGCCGAGCGTACAGGCACCCACCTTCTCGGGATTGCGGTCCGCCGCGCAGGCGACGATGTCGCGTCCGATGCCGCACCATTGCAGCAACACGTTTCCCTTGGTGGAGGCGCCATAGACATGGACGGTGCCGCCCTCGGCGCGCACCTCGGCCAGAAGGCGCATCAGGTCACGCCGTAGCGCGCCGGCCCGGCTCTGGAACGCCGCGTAGGGCGCGTCGGTGTCGAGCGCCAGCGCCGCTTCGCACCGGCGCAAGGCCTGCAGAAACGCGTCGTCCCCGGCCGATCCGTGGCCGCCCTCGCCGGCATGGCAAACATAGCAGCGGATGCTGCCGCCATTGCTGTCGTTCAGCTCGGCCCGGAAAATCCGCAGATCGGCCCGCGCGGCGATGTGGTCGAGGACGCGCAGGCTGTAATATTCCAGATGCTCGAAGCAGATCGTATCAAAGGCGTTCTGCACGAGCATAAGGGGCAGATAGGACAGCTCCAGAATCCAGACGCCCCCTGGCCGCAGCAGGCGGGCGATCGCCGCCGCCGCCGCGACCGGATCCTCCAGGTCGTAGAACATGGCGATCGAGGTCACCACGTCAAAACCGGCGGCGGGCAGATCCGCCAGCTGCGGGGCATCCGGAAAGGCCGCCCGGATCAGCATGGCGCCATCGTCCACCGCCGCAGCCTGCGAGGGATCGACGCCGACGCGGCAGGCCGCATCGGGAAAACATGACAGCAGCGTGCCATCGTTGCAGCCGATGTCGAGCACCGCCGGGCGTCCGGCGGGGCACAGGGCCATGGCCGCCCGCGCGATGCCGCGCAGATGATCGCGCATCGTGGCGTTGGTGCCGGACCGGTACCAGTAATCGCCATAGAGGGCTTCCGGCGCGATGCTGATCGCCAGCTGCAGCAACCCGCACCCGCCCCGGGCTGTATCGCAACGGACAAGCCGCAGCGGCCAGCGCCGATCCGGCGGCGGGCGCCGCCCGGGCTTGACGAACGCTCCCTGCAGCCACTGCTCGCCCAGATCGATGACCGGCCGCAGCCAGGACGATCCGCAGACGCGGCAATTACGGCAGGGGCGGGCGGGCGTCATGAGAGTGGTCCGGCGAAAGGGGTCTGCAGGGTCGCACGGCGGGTGCGCCGGGCTCCAGATCCAACCGGTCAACCCTCTCGTTGCTCCTTTGTCCCACCCCGTCCGGCGTGGCATATCAGGGGCCAAGCGCTTCGGCGATGGAGATTAGGCATGCACGCGGTTTCACGACGCCCAGCGGCCGGACGGCCCTGATGCCACATCACCGCTGCGCTATCGTCTCGGCGGCCGACGACGGCTATCTGCCCTTGCTGCAGGGGCTGATCGCTTCGATCCGCGCCACGGCGGCGGGATGCGCGGTGCCGATCACCGTGCTCGACCTCGGCATCGGCCCAGCGGGCCGCCACTGGCTCGAGGCGCGGCAGGTCCGTCGCGTGATGCCTGAATGGGACCATGCCTTCCGCCGGCCGATGCCGGACTATTACAAGGCAATGGTCTCGCGCCCGCATTTGCCCAAGTACGTGGCCGACGCCGGCACCATCGTCTGGTTGGATGCCGATTGCTGGGTGCAGGATTGGCAGGCGGTCGAGTTGATGGTCGCCGGTGCCGAGCGGGAGGGGTTCGCCATCGCTCCCGAGCTGGACCGCTCCTATTCGCCCTTCTATGAGGGTGTCTCCTACGCCACGCACCTGCGCGCCTGGTACCGCGCCTGCTTCGACGAGGCGACGGCCGAGCGGCTGGGCGACTATCCGCTGCTGAACTGCGGCGTCTTCGCCGCCCGCGCCGACGCACCGCATTGGCGGCTCTGGGCCACCCTTCTGGCCCGGTCGCTGGATCAGGTGACGCTGTTCGTCAGCGAGCAGACGGCGCTGAACGTCGCGCTGCGAACCAGCGGCCTACCCTGTTGCCTGCTGCCAGCCAGCTGCAACTGGATCTGCTATCGCGCACTGCCGCATTGCTCCGCCGACGGACACCGTCTGCTCGACCCGCAGCTGCCGCACACACAGCTTGGCATCGTGCATCTGGCCGGCTTCCCGCGGGACAGCAAGGCCGAGCCGCGACGGTTGGCGACGCCAGAGGGCGGCTGGGTGACACGGCCGCTCAGCTTCATGGCGCCGCCATGAGGCTGCCGGAGGCGCTCGCGGCCGCGGCGAACCTCTACCTGACCGGGCAGCCGGCCGCGGCGGCCGCCGCGTGCCGGGCCATCTTGCGCACGGTGCCGGATCAGGCGGACGCCCTGCATCTTCTGGGCGTGGCAGAAGCGGCGCTGGGACATGGCGCGGCGGCGGAACGGGCGCTGACGCTGGCCATTGCCGTTAGGCCGGAGAGCGCCGAGGCCTATGGCAATCTGGGCGTGCTGATGCAGCGGCAGGGGCGCGGCGCGGCAGCGTGGCGCCAGCAGTCGCGGGCGCTGCGCCTGGATCCCGGCAACACCGGCACGCGTGTCGGCCGCGCTCTGACGTTGCTGGGCTCGGGCAATCCCGCGGCCGCTCTGGAGGACCTGCGGATCGCCATCCGCCACGTGCCTGGTGACGCCCGGGCGGCGCGCCTGCTGGCCGCCGCGGCGCGGCTGATCGGCCACCTTGACATGGCCATCGCGGCGGCGCGTCGGGCCGTGCTGGTGCGGCCCGACGACGCCGAGGCCCATCGCGAGCTCGGCCATGCGCTGCGCGCCGCGGGCGCGCCGGTCGCGGCGGCGCGTGCCTACCGGCGCGCCTGGCGCCTGGCGCCTCGGTCGGGGGAGGCTGCCGGCGATCTACTGGTTGCATCCCTGACGCTGTGCGACTGGAGCGACCACGACCGCCTGACCGCGACGCTGAAGAACCTGATCGACACGGGGGCCGGCGTGGTCGCGCCGCTGGTCGCTATGGTGATCGACACCGACGCTGCGCAACAGGACCGCGCGGCCCGGCATTTTTATCGGGCGGCCGTCGCGCCCGACCTCTTGGTGGCGGGCCCGGCCCGGCGTGCGCGCTGGTCCCGGCGGCTTCACCTGGGCTATCTCTCGGCGGACCTCCAGAACCATGCCACCGCCAATCTGGTGGCCGAGCTCTTCGAGCTGCATGACCGGGCGGGCTTCCGGGTCGCCGCCTTCTCCTATGGCCCAGACGACGGCAGCGCGATGCGGCGGCGGATCGCGTGCGGCGTCGATCGCTTCCACGACATCGGCGGAATGGCGTCCGATGCTGTGGCGGCGCTGCTGGCCATCGAGGAGATCGACATTCTCGTCGACCTCAAGGGCTGGACCAAGGACGCCCGCCCCGATCTCCTGCGGCAACGCCTCGCCCCGGTTCAGGTGTCCTGGCTGGGCTATCCGGGCCCGAGCGGCTGTCCCTTCATGGACTATCTGCTGGGCGACCCTGTAGTGACACCGGCCGAGGATCAGCCCTTCTATCTGGAGCGGCTGGCGATTCTGCCGGAGACTTACCAGGTCAATGACCGCCGTCGGCCGCTGGACGGGCGGACATGGGACCGGCGTGGCTACGGACTGCCCGAAACCGGACCCGTATTCTGCTGCTTCAACGCCACGGTCAAGATCGCGCCCGCTGTCTTCGCCGTCTGGATGCGCCTGCTGGCCCAGCTGTCCGGCAGCGTGCTCTGGCTGCTGGAGCCGCCACCCCCGGCGGCGGACGCCCTGCGACGCGCGGCCGTGGCGGCCGGCATTGACCCAAAGCGCCTAGTCTTCGCGCCTCGGCTCGCGCCCGCGGACCACCTCGCCCGGTACCGGGCGGCGGACATCGTCCTCGACACCTTTCCCTACACCGGGCACACCACCACCTCCGACGCGCTCTGGATGGGCGCGCCGGTCGTGACGCTGCAGGGCGGCACCTTCGCCTCCCGCGTGGCGGGCAGCCTGATGCGGGCGGCCGGCCTGCCGCAGACCATCGCCTTCTCCCTGGCCGAGTACGAAGCCCTGGCCTTGAGCCTCGCCCGAAGCCCCGGGGCGCTCGCCGTCCTTCGCCGCCGGCTGGAGGCAGGACGGGCCACCGTTCCCCTGTTCGACACGCCGCGATTCACGCACCATCTGGAAGCGGCTTTCCGGATCATGGCGGACCGGCACGCCGCGGGGCTGCCGCCGCAAACCTTCGCTGTTCCGGCCCTTCCCGCCGGAATCTGACAGGGATCAGGACGCGGACGGGCTGCGGACCGGCGCGAACCACCCTTGGGACCGAAACCGGTCGGCGCGGGCGCGGATCGCCGGGGGAAAGCTCGCGTCCACGCATACCCGGCTCAGCCGTGTCCACATGCCGGGGACCGGCGCATCCGCGAAGCTGCCTGTCTCGTAGAAGCTGTCCAGCCGTGCTTGGTTGGCAGCGTCCTGTTCGAAGCCGCCGATCATCTCGCGATGCGCAAAGGCTTGCATCTTCGCCAGAAATCCGGCGCGCCCTCCCATCCAGGTAAAATGCCATCCGGCGTTGGGAAGCACGCGGCCGATGCCCTGCTTGGCCAGATAGCGGGCTCGGTTGGGGCCGATGCGCCGCATCAGTTCCCAGGGCGCGGCCGCCATGGATATCCAGGGCTCGGGCGATTTGAGGTCGAGGAAGTACAAGTAAAGATCGAGATGCGGGGCCAGAAGTCCCGGCGGGCCACCGGCGTCGAAGCGGAGCGCTGCGGCGATCTCGGCCCGTGGAATCTCATCGACGTCCGACACCAGGATCATGTCCGAGGAGTCGCAGTCCTGAAGCCCGCGGGCGATGGCCTCGCGCTGGCGGGCCTCGCGCTCCCAGGCGAAGCCGCCGGCGTCGTCCTCGAGCACCACATGAATAATCTTGTCGGCATGCGCGGCGAAACGCGCGCGGTTCTCGGCGAAATGCAGCGGCTTGCGGGTGCCGGCGTGGGTGTGGGTGGCCTCGACCAGCACGAACCGGTGCACCACCGGCGCCAGCTCCTCCAGGCGAATCTCCAGCAGGTCCAGCTCATTGTAGAACTGGAAGCAGTCGTAGAGCCGCCGCCCGTCCGCCGGCGGCGGTGCCAGAACCGGCAGCAGCGCCTCCGCGTCGCGATAGGCGAGAAGCGCATCAAGCCCGCGGATGCCGGCCCACAGAGAGGTCCGGCGGGCCTCATCGCTGTGCGCCGGCCGCAAGGCCGCCTCGGCTGCCGTCATCAGAGCTCCTGCCTCCTGCCGCCAGCCGGCCGGCGCCCGGCCCTGCACGCCCGCGGTCACCAAGGTGCGCAGCGCCGAGACCAGACGCTCTTGGGCCTGGGAGAGCTCGGCGGTGACGAGGGCCGCGAGCGCCTCGCCGTCGGTGTCAGCGACCTCCCGAAGCCGCTCGATGGCTTCCTCGTGGCGGCCCTGTCGACCGCGCCGCCGCGCGACCAGCACCGCCGCCCGCGCCCGCGCCGCGGTCCGGTCGCCCGTTCCGCTCACGACGGCCTGCGCGGCGTCCGCGGCGGCGGCGGCGGAATGAGCCTCCTCGCCCAGCCACGGCCCGATCTGGGCCACCAAGCGGTAGAGCCGGGCAGCGGTGGCGGGGTCGGCGGCGAGGGCCTCCGGGGCGGCTGTCTCCGCCGCCTCAAGGCACAGAGCGATCAAGGAGCGTGCCTCCTGGCTGGCGAGCAGGTCCCCGCCTCCCTCCCGCAGGGCTTGGCTGACCGCCTCGAGAGCCGCCTCATGGCGCGCCAGCTGCGTCAGCGACCAGGCGAAGGCGAGGCGCGTCCGGGCATCGCCCGGGCGCAGGCGCATCAGCACACCATAGGCGCGATGAGCCGACGCACCATCGCCGGTCCGCAGGCCGGCGCTCGCCAGCCGGCCAGTGATCCCCGCCAGCGTCTCGCAATGCGGGTGCAGGCTCGCGTCCTCGGCGGCCATCTCGGCCAAGTACTCCGCGCTCCGCACCCGCTCCGGCAGCGACGGCTCCTCCGCCCCGGTGAGGGCGCCCAGCAGGCCGGAGAAGCGGGCGGCGATCTCGGCGTCCGCCTGGCGTCCGCCGACACGCCAAGCCCGCACCAGAGCTTCGGCGGCGGGCGCGCGCTGCCCCCGCGCGGCCTCGCATTCCGCCAGAAGCCGCCATGCGGCGGCGTCATCAGCATTGTCCGCGAGCATGGCCCGGCAGAGGTGAACGGCCCGATCGGCATCGCCGGCGGCGGCATGGATCCGGGCGGCGCGCAACCGGTCGCCCGGCATGGCCGGCCCGCCGGTCTCGCTTCCGGAAAGCCAGCCGAGCCAGGCTTTCGCGCGGTCTGGCCAGGACAGTGTGGCCTTGGCGTGCTCCACCTGCGCCCGCAGAAGCCCGCCGGCCCCGGGATCCCGCGCCAGCCATTCCAGGGCACCGGTCACAAGATCGGCGAAGCCCGTCGCATGCTCGGCCGCATTGGTCGGCACCGGCATCAGCCGGGCGAAGCCGGCCGTGGTCTCCGGCAGCGCGCCCAGGCGGCTCGACACCACCAGGCAGCCAGCTGCCATCGCCTCCATGACGGCGATGCAGGAGGTCTCGGCGAAGCGGTTGGGATAGGCGAGACAGGCCGCCCGCCGCAGCTCTGCCGCCAGCGCCGCCTGCGACAGCGCGCCCACATGGGTGACGCCATCCGTTTCCCGGCAGCGCCGGTAGAGGTCCGCGAAGGGATCGCGGTCCAGGGACACGCCGTAGCTCTCCAGGCTGGAGAAAACGCGCAGGGTCGTTCCGGGCACGGCCGCCCGAATGCGCGCGAAGCTGTCGAGCAGCACGTCCAGCCCGCGAAACGGCGTGCTGGCATAGGCCAGCACCGGCGGCCAGGGCTTCGCCCATCCGATGTCCTCGCCCGGGCCGAACAGCCCCGCGAACGCCGGCGCCATGCCATTGCGCATGATGCGGCAGCGCTCCGGGTCGAGGCCGAAGGCGGCGACGTAGCCGTCCATCTGCCAGCGGCTGACGAAGGCGAATTCGGCAAAGGCATCGCGCACGGCGGCGTCGCCCAGATTGCCCACCGCCGGCTGGTCGGCGGCGTGGTGGGCCCACAGGATCAGCCGGCGTCCCTGGCCCGCAAGGCGCTGCAGCAGCGGCGTGCTGACGCTGCCCACCAGCACCAGCGCGTCCATCCCGTCCAGCAGATCGGCCGGCAGCGCCAACGCCGGCTGGCAGTGGACGCCGCGCACGGTCTGGGCGGCGAAAACGCCGTTGACCAGCACAACCGCCGCTCCCGCCGCGGCGAGGCATTCCGCGAGATAGCAGGCAGCCGACTGCGTGCCGCCAAGTGGCCGGAGCCGCGGCGTGTCCGGCGTGTAGTCGCCCAGGGTCTCGTCGATGAAGGCGATCTTAAGGGTCATCGAGGGACGCAATCCGGCCTGCGTTGCGGCAAGCGACGATAACAGCCTGACCGGCGCATTGCCACGCGGCGGTGTCATGCCGCTTCAGCTATGCTTAATACTTCATGACTTATTCAGACCGGTGCGGGAAGCCTGCGGGAGCGGGGATGCCCTGACGGCGCGCGAGCGGCCGGTAAAGAGCTAAAGCGGCGGGAGTTGCTGGTGTCACGGAACTTGGCGCTCACCTGGCAGCTCACGGAGGTGCATGGCTGGGGGCTGGTCGGCGTCCATACGGCTCTGCATCTGGTGAGCGAGGGCCGTCCGCCGCTGCTTCTGGAACGGCCGGAGTTGGCGTCGCTGCGGCCCGAGAACCGGGAGAGGCTGTCGGTTTTGCTCGACGGCTTCCATCAGATCTCCGCCTTGGTGAAGAAACACTGGCCGCACCGGCTGAAGCTGGACGATTGCACCGTCCTGCACGCCCTGTCGAACGGCATGCATGCCGGCCCGCCCTCGGACATCTTTCGGGGCGAGCGCAATATCGGCGTGATCGCCTTTGAGGACACAGGCTTCGACGCGGGCGTGCTGGCGCGGGCCCGCGCTTATGACCGCCTTGTCGTTCATTCCACCTACAACAAGGCGCTGCTGGACGAGCAGGGCGTGCCGGACGTCGGTTGCGCGTTCCAGGGCGTCGATCCCGACGAGCTGCCGCAGCTGCCGCCGACCGGCCGTTTCGGCGACCGGTTCGTCATCTTCTCCGGCGGCAAGCTGGAGTTCCGCAAGGGCCAGGACTTGGTGTTGGCGGCCTTCCGCCGGTTTCACGAGCGCCACCCCGATGCGCTGCTGGTGGCCGCCTGGCACAATCCCTGGCCGGGCACGGCGGCCGACATCGCCCAATCGCCCTGGACGCCGACGGCACCGGCTCTTGGCGGCGATGGCCTGCTGCGCATCGCGGACTGGGCCGGAAGCCATGGCGCGCCCGCCGGCAGCTTCGTCGATCTGGGTTTTCTGCGCCGGACCCAGATACCGGCCGTCCTCGCCGAGTGCCACGCGGCCATCTTTCCCAACCGGTGCGAGGGAGCCACCAACCTCGTCGCCATGGAGGCCATGGCCTGCGGCGTGCCGGTGATCTTGTCGGCCAACACTGGCCATCTCGACCTGATTCGCGAGGAGGCCTGCTTTCCCCTCGCCGACCAAGCCGCGGTCGCCGACCCTGAGGGCCGCCGCCGCGGCTGGGGCGAGTCCTCAGTGGAGGAGATCGTCGAGGCGCTGGAACGCGTCCATGCGGACCGCGCGCTGGCCAGGGCCCGCGCGATGCGGGGCGCGGACTTCGTCCGTACCGAACGGACCTGGCGGCGGTTCGCCCACGACTTCGTCGGGGCGGTTGAACGATGACCATGCCTGCCAATGGCATTCTGCCACACGCGCGGTGCGGGCGCCGGCTCGCGCTTGATCCCGCCGACGCCGAGGCCTTGCAACATTTGGCTGCGCATGGGTGGCTCGCCGCCGACGGGCTGACGGCGCTCCGCTGGTTCCGGCGCGCGGCACGGATTCACCGCGACCGGTCGACCCTCGATGGCCAGGTCAAAGCGTTGCTGCCCGTCGTGCTGTCGCAGCTGTCGATCTGGATTGACCAGGGCCGGATCGACGCGGCCGGCGACGCCCTGCAGGAGCTCGCCACTCTGGGCGTTCCATCGCCCGACCTCTTCCGGATGCTGGGAACCGTCCGCCTCATTCAGGGGCGCGACAGCGAGGCCGGCGGGCTGCGCGGCCGGAGCGAGCCGGGCACCGGCTACGGCGTGGCTCTGGCGGCGGTCGAGGAGCAGCGCATCGAGACCGCGATTCTCGGCACTGTCGTCATTCCGGCCCATGCGGCCGAGACGACGATCGAGGCGGCGCTCGACAGCGTGCTCGCGGCCATCCGGCACTACCGGCGCGCCGCCGACCCGCAGGCGCTCGTCCACATCCGCGTCGTCGACGATGCCTCGCCGGATGGAACCGTCGACGCCGTGCGGCGCTGGGGCCGGGCGCATCCGGAGCAGAGCTTGGCGCTGGTCGCCCTGAACCGCAACGGCGGCGCCGGCCATGCCCGCAATGCCGGCGCGGCGGGCGCGCCGGGCGAGCTGCTGTGGTTCCTGGACGCCGACGACGTCTTTCTGGAGCGCCATCTGCTGCGGACGGCAGAGATCCTGCGCCACCATCCACAGCTCGGCTTCGTGCGCACGGGCATTCTGTTCGACGGCATCGACGCCACCATCACGCCGGCATGGCGGGCCGCCTCGGAGAACAGCTATCCCTGCAACCTCTGTGTGCGCCGCGCCTGCCACGACCGCATCGGCGGCTTTCCGGAAGAAGCACCCTTCCGGCCGGCCGTGGCGGAGGACGTCGCCTATGCCCGGGCGTTGAGCAGCCTGTTCGCCGGCGCCAAGATCGACGAGAAGACGGTGCGCTACACGCTGCAACCGGGAAACGTCCTCTCCCGGATGCGCGAGACCATGACCGGGCCGACGGCGCCCGCAGCGGCCGCGACCACCGATTCCCGCTTCATGGCCATCGAGATTCTGACCCGGCGCCGGCTCTATGCCCTCGACCGGTCGCGAAGCCAATCCTGGCACGGTCCCCCGCTGCTGCCGGCGACCGGCGCGCCGACGGCCGTGCGCCAGCCGGATGGCGCGGAAGCGCTGCTGGCGCTCGCCGGGCGCTGGTGCGATCAGGGCCGGCATGCCGACGCGTCGGAACTTCTGACCGCGGCGGCCCGTGCCCTTCCGGGGCGGACCGATCTGCCGGTCGCGGCGGCCCGGTCATGGCTGCGGGCAGAAGACCTGGAGCGGGCCCGGGAGGTGCTGCGGGCGGCACCATTCGCCGCCCCCGGTCTGGCGGAGGCGTGGTTCGACCTCGGTGTCGCGGCTCATGGAGCCCAGCGCCCGGACCTGGCGCTTGCCGCCTTTCGGACCGCGGCGTGGCACCGTCCCGACCTGGCGGTGGCGCATTTCAACGCCGGCACGCTGCTTCTTCAGGCCGAGGCGCCAGCCGCGGCCGCGGCGCGCCTGCGCATGGCGCTGATGCTGCAGCCAGACCATGCCGGCACGCTGTTCCTGCTGGGCCGCCTGGCCCGGCAGCGGGGTGCCATGGCCGAGGCGCGGGCGCTGCTGGCGCGGGCCGTTCGGCTCGCCCCGTCCCGGGCCGAGATACTCGCCGAGCATTCGGGAGCGCTGCTGGACCTCGGCCAGTTCGAGGCTGCGCTCAAGATGGGCCGGCGCGCCGCGGCCGCGGCGCCTCAGTCCTACGAGGCGCATGCTGCTGTTGGGGCCGGGCTGGAGGCGCTCGGCCAGGCTCCGGACGCGCTGGCGGCATGGGAGCGCGCGATCGAGTGCAATCCGGGCTATGGCGAGGCCTTTACCCGACGCTCGGTGCTGCTGCTGGCACAGCGCTGGGGACCGGCCCCGATCCGCCCCGCATCCGGCCGGCCGGGACGCCGCCTCGCCGCGACCGGCCTCGGCCGCCACGGCCGGTTCGGCAATCAGCTGCTCCAGTACGGCTTTCTGCGGCTTTATGCCGACAGACACGATCTCGACCTGGAGGTGCCGCCCTGGCCCGGCCGGCATCTCTACGATCATGACGATCCGCTGCCGGGCAGCCCCCTGCCGGCCGTCTCCGAAACGCAGGCCGACCTCGTCGGCTCCCTGCTTGGCGAGACGCCCGACATTTATGCCGAGCACGATCTGGCCGGCTATTTCTGCGGCGACACAGGGCGGCTGAGCCGATTCCGGGAGCCGTTCCGGCGCCTGTTCGTTCCTGGCCGTCACCTGCGCTCCTATGCCGACGGTGCCCTTGCCCGCCTGCGCGCCGCCGGCCGCACCGCCGTCGCTCTGCACATCCGCCGTGGCGATTTTGGCTGGGGACCGTTCTGGACGGCGCCGGAGGCGTGGTATCTGCGATGGCTGGAGGCGATCTGGCCCACCCTCGACCAGCCGGTCCTCTATCTGGCGACCGACGATCCCGCCTGCGCCCGAGCTTTCGCCGACTACCGGCCCCTGGTCGCCGCGGACGTGGCGGAACCGCTGCCGGGCGCCGAGTTCTTCACCGATTTCCACCTGCTCTGCCATGCCGATCATCTCGCCATATCGAACAGCACCTTCTCCTTCGTGGCGTCGATGCTCAACCGTAACGCCGCCAGCTTCCTTCGGCCCGACCGGGCGCGGCAGGAGCTGGTCTCCTTCGATCCCTGGAACGCGCCGGTTCTGCTATGAGCCCTGACCTCGATCCGACCGCTTCCCGTCCGGACCTCGCCGGCCTGCTCGCGGCCGGGCTCGCCCACCATCAAGCAGGGCGTCTGCCGGAGGCCGAAGCGGCCTACCGGCGCGTGCTGGCGATGGCGCCGCAGCATGCCGGCGCCCTGCAGATGATGGGCGTCGTCGCCCTGCAGCGGGGAACGCCCGCGCTGGCGGTGGAGTTGCTGGCGCAAGCCGCCCGCCTGGACGCCACCTCGGTGTCCTGTCTGGCCAATCTGGCCGCCGCCCTGCGCGCGGCGGGGCGCCTGGAGGAGGCTCTGGCCGCGTGCGCCCGCGCGTTGACGCTGGACTCCGCTTGCGCCGACGCGGTGCAGCACCTCGCCCGCATTCTGTCCGACCAGGAGCGCCATGGCGACGCCGCCAAGGCCCTGCGGCGTCTGCTGGAGCTGCGCCCGCTGCTGACCGAGCCGCGCCTGGAACTGGGCCGGCTGCTGCTCCTCGACGGGCAGCACGAGGCTGCGGCCGAGGAGATGGAGATCCTGCTTGGCATGACGCCGGCCTCCGCACCTGCCTACAGCAATCTCGGTGTCGCTCTGCGACGGTTGGGGCGACTGGACGCGGCTGTCGCCGCCTATCGCAGCGCGCTCGCCTTCGCCCCCGGTGACCCCGGCATTCTCAGCAATCTCGGTATTCTGCTGATGGATCTGGACCGGTATGCGGAGGCGGCCGCCTGCTTCCACCAGGCGATCGCCGCCAAGCCGGACTTCGCGACCGCCCATCTCAACCTCTGCCTGCTGGCCCGCGACGAGATGCGGCTGGAGGATGCCATTGCCAGCGCGCGCGCCGCGATCGGGCACGCACCGGCGCTGGCGGAGGCGCACACGGCTCTGGCGCACTGCCTGCTGCTGTCCGGGCGCCTGAAGGAGGGGTTCGCCGAGTATGAGTGGCGCAGCCGCATGGCGGAGTTCCCCTCGCCCCGGCGCAGCTTCGCCTCACCGTCCTGGGACGGCACGGAGATCACCGGCCGCACGCTGGTCATCCACGACGAGCAGGGCGTCGGTGACACGCTGATGGCCGTCCGCTATGCCGCCCTGCTGCAGGCCCGCGGCGTACGCGTCATCGTCGAGTGCAACACCCAACTTGTCCGACTGCTCTCCGGCATGCCCGGCGTCGCGGGCGTCGTCAGCCGCTATGATCCTCTGCCGGACCACGACTACCACGTATCCCTTCTCAGTCTGCCCCATCTGCTGGGCACCACCTTCTACACGGTGCCGGACACCGTTCCCTATCTGCGGGCGGAGGCAACGCTGGTCGAGGCCTGGGCGCAAAGGCTGGGCGAGCGCCGGGGCCTGAGGGTCGGCTTGGTCTGGGCGGGCAATCCGGAGTTCAAGGCCGACCGCCTCCGCTCCCCCCGATTGCCTGCCTATCTGCCGCTGCTGGACATTGAGGGCGTCGAGTTCTTCGGCCTGCAGCTGGGCGCCGGGCGGGCGGATCTGGAGACCGCCGGCCCGTTGCCGCCCGCGTTCCGCGATCTCGGCGGCGCCATCAGCGACTTCGCGGACACCGCCGCGATCATGTGCCATCTCGACCTCGTGATCAGCTCCTGCACAGCGCCCGCCCATCTCGCGGGCGCGCTTGGCCGGCCGGTATGGACCATTCTCCCCTTCTCACCGGATTGGCGTTGGTTCGGCAACGGCACCGACACGCCCTGGTATCCGACGATGCGCCTGTTCCGGCAGGAGCGGCCAGGCGACTGGACGGGCGTGATGGCCCGCGCGGGCGACGCTCTGCGCCAGCTCGCGGCGACGGCGTCGGCGCCGGGCGGCGGATGAGGCTCAGGTCCAGGGCACGAAGGGACGGATGCGCCGCGCCGCCAAGTCCGGTTCGGCGAAGATCCGCGCACGGCGGTTCAGCCGGGCGGCCAGCTGGCTGAAGCCGCTGGCGGCGCTGACCCCCACCACGTCGGCCTGCGTCAGCACATGGAAGTCCTGCAGATAGTCGAGACCCGGCCATTCAGCCGCGAGGTCGGCGCGGGTGAGCGGCCGAAACTCCGCGAAAGCGGCGCCGATGGCGGGCAGGTCGTCACTGGCGAGATAGAGCACCGGCCGGTCCAGCTGGCGCCACAGTTCCCGCAGCCAAGCCACATACCATTCGGTCCGGGTAAGCGGATAGTTGCCGGTGACGAAGTCGCCGCGCCGCACATGAATGGCGACGACCGTGCCGCCGAGGGCGCGCAGCTTTTCCACGGCCGGTTCAAGATGGGGCAACCAATCGCGGCGCGGCCGCAGCCAGGACTGCACCCGTGCCCGGTACGCCTCCCGATGGTCGAGCAGGAACAACGGCGACAGGAGGTCGCGGTCCACCACCGGCGGGCCGCTGCCCTCATCTTCCAAGGAGGCGTTCAAAATCCGCCGTGGAAACAGCAGCGGGCGCAACGGTGCCCCCTGCGGAGGATCGTCCAAAGCGAAGAAGGTGCCGCCGACCCAGTCCGGCGTCTCGAACCGCAGCCCATGCCTCTCGGCATAGAGCCGGACCAAGATGTACTCCATGACCGTGTGCGCGAACCGGCCCTTGGCCGCGAGGGTGGAGGAGGTCACGCGCCCGACGGTTCCGCTCGGGTCGCCGGGCGGGCGCGCCAGCCAGGCTCCGTGGTCGGGCAGGCTGGCGCGCAGGAACGCCAGCGACTTCACCGTGAAGAACCAGCCATTGTCGCCTTGAACGCGGCCAAGCAAGGCGGCCGCCGCGTCCGGCCGACCCTCCTGGAGCTCCATGGCGGCCAGTCCGGTCAAGCACTCGCCGACAGGACGTACGCCGTTGATGGGGGTCGCCGCCAGCCGGCTGAAGAGCGCGCGGCCCTGCGCCAGCCGCCCGCGCCGGATGAACAGGCCGGAGAGCTCTTCCAGCACCGCGGACACATCGGTGCCGGACCGGTGCAGACTGTCCAGCAGCGTGGCCTCGGCCTCGTCCAGCCGTCCCAGGCGGGCCAGCGTGACCCCCGCCTGAAGGCGCGCGGGGCCGAGATTCATGCGGGCGGCCCGACGATAGCAGGCGAGCGCCCCCTCAAGATCGCCCCTGGCCTGCCGGACATTGCCGAGGTTGAACCAGCACGCCGGATCGGACGGCAGCAGCGCCACCGCCGCCGCCAGGCTGGCCGCCGCGCCGTCATGATCGCCCAGCTCGAGCAGCGTGTTGCCCAGGTTCATTCGGGCCGCGACGAAGTCGGGCGCCAGACGCAGCGCGCGACGGTGGCTCGCCGCCGCCTCCTTCAGGCGGTCGGCGTGGCGCAAGGCCAGACCGAATTCATGAAGGATCTCGGCCTGGTGCGGGTCCAGCCGGATCGACCGCCCGAGGGCTGCAAGGGCCTGCGCCGAGGCGCGGCCACCCTGCCCCCTGTACAGGGCGCCCAGGCTGGCCCAGGCCCGGGCGTGAGCCGGATCGATGGCCAGGATCTGCCGCCAGGCGGCGGCAGCCGCCGCCGGGCGGCCCGCCTGCTGCAGCAGGTTGGCGAGGTTGACGCGGGCGTCCATCAGCGCGGGATTGATGCGAAGCGCACGGATGATGAGAGCGATGCCCTCGGCCACACGCCCCGCGTGGCGCTCGGTCAGGCCAAGCAGATGCAGCGCATCGGCATTGTCGGGGCTGACGGACAGTATTCGGCGGTAGCGTACCGCCGCATCGGCCAAGCGCCCAGCGCGATGGTGGGCGACGGCTTGGGCCAGCAGCTCATCCGGTGTCGTCATCGTTGCTCACAAGGCGGCAGCGCCAGAGCCGGAGCCGCTCCGGATCAGGCCGGATCGGCGTCGATGGACGGCAGCTTGGCAGCATCGAGGGGGCCGTGCCGGAACGGCAGCCATTCCTTCTGCTCGGCGTTGAACTGCAGGCCGTAGGGAGAATGCAGATAGACGCGGGTCGGCGGATCGCCGCCTTCGCGCAACGTCCTCTCCCGGTCGACCAGCGGCGACGGCGCGAATATCCGCTCCCAGACTTCCGCCGTGCCCACCTCGCGATCCGCGCTGTGAATAAGGTCGTGGGCGGCGTCGCTCAGCGACCAAGCGGCTTCGACCTGTTCAAGGTAATCCACGGCGTTCCTCCGAACACAGGGCCACACGGCGCAAATCCTCTGGCGCGGCGATCCGCCTCGTCATTCCCCCCGCACGAAGGGCAACGGACGGGGAGCCGCGCGGGCCAGGGTACCCTCGCTTTCAACCCCGCGCACCTCCGGAGATCGCGCGGGCGATTGTCTCTGGCGATGAACCATCGCGCCACAGTACAGTTTTAGGCGTGCCGCCGCCTTCTGGCTGCCGATCCGCGACGCCGGACGCCGGCGGGACCCATGCGGCGAAGGAACTCGGACCATGAGCAGGAAAACGGCCCTCATCACCGGTGTCACCGGTCAGGACGGGGCGTATCTTGCCGAGTTGCTGCTGGGCAAAGGCTACACGGTCCACGGCATCAAGCGCCGCTCCTCCTCCTTCAACACCGGCCGCATCGACCATCTCTACCAGGATCCGCACCTGCCGGACCCGCGCTTCTTCCTGCATTACGGCGACCTGACCGACGCCACCAACCTCATCCGCATCATCCAGGAAACGCAGCCCGACGAGATCTACAATCTCGGCGCCCAGAGCCATGTGCAGGTCAGCTTCGAGACACCGGAATACACCGCCAACTCCGACGCGGTCGGCACGCTGCGCCTGCTGGAGGCGATGCGCATCCTGGGATTGGGCGGGAAAACCCGCTTCTACCAGGCCTCCACCTCCGAGCTGTACGGCCGGGTGCAGGAGACGCCACAGCGCGAGACCACCCCGTTCTATCCGCGCAGCCCCTACGCCGCGGCCAAGCTCTACGCCTACTGGATCACCGTGAACTACCGCGAGGCCTACGGCTTCTTCGCGGCCAACGGCATTCTGTTCAACCATGAGAGCCCGCTGCGCGGCGAGACCTTCGTCACGCGCAAGATCACCCGCGCGGTGGCGGCGATCGAGCTGGGGATCGAGGACCGTCTCTGGCTCGGCAACCTGGACGCCAAGCGCGACTGGGGCCATGCCCGGGACTATGTCGAGGGGATGTGGCGCATCCTTCAGCACGACAAGGCGGACGACTTCGTTCTGGCGACCGGCGAGACCCATACGGTGCGCGAGTTCGTGGAGCGCGCCTTCGCTGAAGTAGGCCGCCGCATCGAGTGGCGCGGCGCGGGTGTCGAGGAGACCGGCGTCGATGCCGCCAGCGGCAAGGTGCTGGTGGAGATCGACCCGCGCTATTTCCGGCCGACCGAGGTCGAGCTGCTGCTGGGCGACCCCACCAAGGCGCGCACCCAGCTAGGCTGGCGGCACAAGGTCGAGTTCGAGGAGCTGGTCAAGGAGATGGTCGGCGCCGACCTGGAGCTGCTGCGCCGGGGCAATGCCGGGCGGGAGGACGGGCATTGACCGTCGCCGCGCCGCCCGCTCCTCTCTCCCTGTCGGGAAAGCGCGTCTTCGTCGCCGGCCATGGCGGCATGGTCGGCTCGGCGCTGATGCGGCGGCTGGCGCACGAGGACTGCGATCTGCTGACCGCCTCCCGCGAAGCGCTCGACCTGCGCGACGCGGCGGCCGTGGCCGCCTGGATGCGCGACCGGCGCCCCGACATGGTCGTGGTGGCCGCGGCGAAAGTCGGCGGCATCCATGCCAATGACACCTATCCGGCCGACTTCCTGCATGACAACCTCGCCATCGCCTCCGCAACGATCGACGGCGCGCACAAGGCCGGCGTGGCGAAGCTGCTGTTCCTGGGCTCCTCCTGCGTCTATCCGAAGCTGGCGCCGCAGCCGATCCCCGAGAGCGCGCTGCTGACCGGGCCGCTGGAGGCGACCAACGAGTGGTACGCGGTCGCCAAGATCGCCGGCATCAAGCTCTGCCAGGCCTACCGGCGGCAGTACGGCCACGACTTCATCAGCTGCATGCCGACCAATCTCTACGGCCCGCACGACAATTTCCATCCCGAGAACAGCCACGTCCTGCCGGCGCTGATGCGCAAGATCCATCTGGCCAGGCAGGCCGGCGAGGACACCGTCACCGTCTGGGGCACCGGCACGCCACGTCGGGAATTCCTGCATGTGGACGATCTGGCCGACGCCTGCGTCCACCTGCTGCGGCACTATTCGGACGAGCCGACGATCAATGTCGGCTGCGGCGAGGACGTGACCATCGCCGAGCTGGCCGGGACGGTGGCGCGCGCGGTGGGCTGGTCCGGCCGGCTGGTCTTCGACCCCGGCAAGCCCGACGGCACGCCGCGCAAGCTGCTGGACGTCTCGCGCCTGACGGCGCTGGGCTGGACGCCGTCCATCCCGCTGGAGCGCGGCGTGGCCGATACCTACCGCTGGTTCCTGGACCATGCGGACAGCGTCAGGGCGGCATAGGGGCGGCGCATGACCACGGACGGCATCATCCCCGTGATCCTGTCGGGCGGTTCCGGCACCCGGCTCTGGCCCTTGTCGCGCGAGACCTATCCCAAGCAGTTCCTGGCGCTGGACGGGCCGCGGAGCCTGCTGCTGCGCACGCTGGACCGCTGCGCCGGCGCCGGGCTGGAGCCGCCCCTGGTCGTGGCCGCGCAGGACCACCGCTTCCTGGTGGCCGAACAGCTGCGCGAGGCTGGCGGCAGCTCCCGGCCGATCCTGCTGGAACCTGCCGCGCGCAACACCGCCGCGGCGGTCGCCGCAGCCGCCTGCGTGATCGCCGAGACGACCGCCGACGCGCTGATGCTGGCGCTGCCGGCCGACCACGTCATCGCTGACGAGGCCGCTTGGCGTCGGGCGCTGGCGGCCGGCACCCCAGCGGCCCGGACAGGCCATCTCGTCACCTTCGGCATCGCCCCGACCCGGCCGGAGACGGGCTACGGCTACGTTGCCCGCGGGGCCGCGCTGGACGGGCTGCCGGGCGTGCACCGCGCCGACGGCTTCGTCGAGAAGCCGGACGCCGCCCGGGCGGCCGACTACCTCGCCGGCGGCCGGCATCTCTGGAACAGCGGCATGTTCCTGATGCGGGCCGACATCCTGCTGGCCGAGCTGGACCGGCTGGCGCCCGATCTGCTGGCGGGGGTGCGCGCCGCCGTGGCGGGACGGGGCCGCGATCTGGATTTCGAGCGGCTGGAGCCCGCGAGCTTCCAGTCGCTGCCCTCCGTCTCGATCGACGACGCCCTGTTCGCGCGGTCCGAAAAGGTCGCGGTGGTGCCCTGCGCCATCGGTTGGAGCGACATCGGGTCCTGGGAGGCGCTGCACGAGGTGCTGCCCAAGGATGCGGCCGGCAACGCCCTCACCGGCGATGTGCTCGCGGAGGATTGCGCCGGCTGCCACCTGCGCTCGGAAGGCTTGGTGACGGCGGCGCTCGGCCTGCGCGACCTGATCGTGGTGGCGACTCCGGACGCCGTGCTGGTGGCGCCGCGCGATCGAGCCCAGGAGGTGCGCACGCTGGTGCGCCGGCTGGACGAGGCGGGGCGTAGCGAGGCCAGGAGCCCGCCGCGGGTCTTCCGGCCCTGGGGCTTCTACCAGCCGCTGCACGCCGGCGAGCGGTTCCAGGTCAAGCGGCTGACCGTGCTGCCCGGTCAGCGGCTGTCGCTGCAGAAGCACTTCCACCGGGCGGAGCACTGGGTGGTGGTGAACGGCACGGCGCTGGTGACCCGCGACGAGGAGCGGCTGATCGTGCGCGAGAACGAGTCGGTCTACCTGCCGCTGGGCTGCGTCCATCGGCTGGAGAATCCGGGCAAGGTGCCGCTCAACATCATCGAGGTGCAGTCCGGCGCCTATCTGGGCGAGGACGACATCGTCCGGTTCGAGGACAGCTATAGTCGGAGCTGATGCCGTTCGATAAACAGCCCCTGAACCAATCAGAGTGCAAACTAACTGGTGACGTCCAAGTTTCTGGAATCGAGTCTTATCGCCTTCGGCAGCACGCCATTCCCAAACGTCGATAGTTGAGCGATTTGGATATTCATGAAAATCGAGCGGACCATAGAGGAAGAGCTGGGTACTGGGGCCTAAGATCTGATATGCGACAACCTCGACGAGGTGCTGGCCGGGGCATCCGCAGTACGATGGCGACCAATAGGCAAGGCGAGGCGCACGCAAGCGCAAAGCTCAGCAGTCGCTTTCGCAACGAGGAGCCAGCTTTCGGCCGGACAGCACTGGGCATGATGCAAGCTCAATGAGCGGACATGGCACGCGGAAAGGAGTTCATCGGCAAACCAGAATGCGCTGGTTTGCTGGAATGCGCCGAAGCGAAACCACCTCCTGGATGCACACCGCATCATTGAGAATGCGCCAAGTCACTGCCGCGACAGGAAGTGGAGGGCGGCGTCGAAGGCTTTCAGCTTTGGTCGCTTGGCTTCGCCTGATCGTCGAGCATGCTCTGGAACAACGCGATGGAGCTTTCCAAGCGCTCTATGCTCATGAGTGTGGGGGCATCCGATGGGCCGGTCCGGAGCTGCCGTAGCAGCTCTTGCAAATCTTGGATCTGCGCGTGGACGCGCTTCGTCATCTCAACGTCCATGGTGCCCGTGTACGCCGGTGGCGAGGCTTAGTTCAATGGCCCCTTCGGCTTGGAGAACATCACTTTGGTCGATGGGCTCGGATCTGTCATTTGGCAGAGCGCTCGGATCATTGACCTGCTGCGGATCCAGGTGGGCCACGTTGAGGCCACTCTGGACCAGAGCGTTCAAATCCTGTTACAGGCCCTTCTCAATCAGCTCGGGCGACAGCGTGGAGGCGCGAGTGCCGGCTCAAGTCTCCGCTCAGTTGACGCATTCATCTTGCGCTACCGCCCCTGGCGTCCATAGACCATCCCCGCAGACCCGCGCCCTCATCTGTGCCGCTGAAACAGTCAAGGGCCCGCGGCTCCCCCGTTGCCTTTGAATGACAGCCGCGACCAACCGCTCTGGGAGGGGGCGGCCCTAAGAGCAATGGCGTATGCCTCTCCCGGAGCGCTTGCGTCATAGTCCAGCCCTCGGCTTGTCCACCCAAAAAAATTGGCCCAACGTGTCCACCGCCTCAGACAACCATTCCCGCAGAGCCTCGGGCAGCATTCGGGCGCGACTGCTCGTGCTGACGGTAGCCTGCGCGCTGCCCTCGATGCTGGTCGCGGGCGTGCTTCAGCTGCGCGCCTACCATGACGGCGTCGAGAATGTGCAGCAGCAGATCCTTGGGCTTGCCCGAGCGCTGCGGCTCGCGGTGGACCGGGAACTGGAGAGCGAGACCCGGGCCCTGGTGACGCTGGTGACGTCGCCGTCGCTGCAGGCCGGGGACTTCGAGGCCTTCCGCCGACAAGCCGACGAGTTCCTCCGCGACCAGCCGGCCGGCAGTTCCCTGCTTATCTTTGACGCCGACGGGCAGCAGCTGTTCAACAGCCTGGTGCCCGCCGGCGTGCCGCTGCCGCGACGCAACAACACCGACACCGTTGGACATGTCTTCGGAGGTGGCCGTCCCCACGTCACCGGCGTGTATCGCGGCCGCGTCTCGGGACAGTTGGTGATCTCGATCGAAGCTCCGGTCATTCGGGCGGGGCAGGTCGTCTACGGCGCCGCGCTCAGCCTGCCGCCCTCGCAGTTCCAGGAGATTCTGCGCCGGCAGCGCATTCCCGCCGGCTGGACCGTCTCGGTGTTCGATCCGTCGCGGCGGCATGTGGCGCGCCTGCCGGCGCCTGAGCGGTTCCTGGAGAAGCCGGGGGCGGAGTCGCTGCAGCGCCTGATGGCTAACGGGGGCGAAGGCGCTGGGGAGACCATCACGCTCGAGGGGGTGCCCTCCTTCACCGCCTACTCCTTCTCCGAGGTGTCCGGCTGGAGCGTCGCCATCGGCGTGCCCCGCTCCATCCTCCAGGAACCGCTGCTGGCCGCCCTGGTGCGGACGAGCGTCATCGGGCTGCTGGTCCTGGCACTGGGCGCCGGCATCGCCGCTTGGCTTGCCGGCCGTATCGTCCGCCCGCTGACCAGCCTCGCCGATTTCGCGAGACGCCTTGCCCGCGGCGAGACGGTGGAGCGTCCCCAGCCCATCGGCATGCAGGAGGTCGACGACACGGTCGACGCGCTGGTGGCGGGCGCCAGCGCCCTCGGCGGCTTCGCCCGGTCGCCCGGCATCTATATGAGCCTGCTGGAGATCGACGGCACAGACATCTACTATCTCCTGCCCAATGCCAACCTCGCGGCCTTCTTCGGCTGCAGCGTCGAGGAACTGAAGGGCAAGCGGCTGTCCGAGGTCGCGCTCGCTGCCGACGAGGTGCGGCGGTGGACCGAAAAGCTCATCGAGGTGGTCGAGTCAGGCCAGTCGCTGACCCACGAGTACGGCTTCCGCGACCGCTGGTATCTCACCACTTACACGCCGGTGGCGCCGGGTCCCGAGGGCCGGTCCCGCCTGACCATGCTGACCTTCGACATCACCGAGCGCCGCCAGGCCGAGGAGCGGCAGCGACTGCTGATGCGCGAGGTGGACCACCGGGCCAAGAACGTGCTGGCCGTCGTCATGTCGCTGGTGCGGTTGAGCCGGGCCGACGAGCCGGCGGCGTTCGTCGCGGCGGTTGAGGGACGGGTCGCCGCACTGGCCCGCGCCCATTCGCTGCTGGCTGAGACCCGCTGGAACGGCGGCGGCCTCGCCGCCATCATCGGCCAGGAGGTAGCCCCGCATGCCGACCGCGGGCAGGTGAGCCTCGTGGGTCCGCACCTTATGATACAGCCGGATTCGGTCCAGCCGCTGTCCATGATCTTCCATGAGCTCTGGACCAACAGCGCCAAATACGGTGCCCTGTCGGCTAGCGGGGTGCTGCGGGTGGACTGGGTGCAGGACGCCGCGATGCTGAACATCGTGTGGACGGAGACGGGCGGCCCTGTCCTCGCCGGCCCCCCGCCGCGCCGCGGCTTCGGCACCACCTTGATCGATGCCAGCGTCACGCAACTCGACGGACAGATCGAGAAGGAGTGGGCCAGGGAGGGGCTGGTCTGCCGCATCCGAATTCCGTCCCGGCATGTCCTGACCGCTCAGGCCGGACCGGGCCCGTCGGAGGACGCCCCTGCGGTCCCAGGAGCTGGCGGCGCCCGGCGGGGAGAGCGCATTCTCGTGGTGGAGGACAACGCGATCCTCAACCTCTCGCTGACGCGCACCCTGACCGATCTGGGCTGGAAGGTCCTTTCCGCCGATACGCTGGAGCGCGGCATGGAACTGGCGCGCACCGCACGGATCGATGCCGCCGTGCTGGACATGGACTTGCGCGGGGAATCCTCCACCACCATCGCCGAGGTGCTGGCGGAACGGGACATCGGTTTCGTCTTCGCCACCGGCTTCACCTTGCTCGATCACGCGGAGCGCTGGTCGGCGGTGCCGGTGGTCCGCAAGCCCTATACCCCGGCCGAGCTGACGGCGGCTCTCGCTTACCTGGAACCGGCTGGGGAAGAGACTTAGGGGGAATCGGCGGGGGCGGATCGCCTTACAGCCAGTGTTGCCATCCAGCCGGAAGCCAGGGCAATCTGATGCTCCCAGCGAATGATCCGGCAGGAAACCTTTTCCGCCGAAAGAGGGAATGTCGAGGAATGTGGCCGAGCATCAGCTACATGGTCGCGGGGGAGCACGGCACGGGGAGGCCAGCCGGCGCGGAGGCATACGCCCATGAGGGGCCAAGCCATGGTGCGCACCGGCGACCGAGCGTGCTGATCGTCGAGGACGAGCATCTGAACGCCCTCTTTGTCGCCACCGAGTTCGAGGCTGCCGGGTTCGTCGCCCACATCGCCCATGACGGGTTGGAGGCGCTGCGGGTCCTCTCGGAGCATCGCGTCGACGCGGTCCTGACGGACATCAGGATGCCGAACATGGATGGAGCCGACCTGGTCCGCCACCTGAAGCGGGCCGGGATCACCGCGCCCATTCTGGTGATGACGGGCGTGCCGTATGAGGCGGCGGAGCTACCGGTCGAGGAGATCTTTCCCAAGCCGCTGTTCCTGCCGCGTGTCATACAGACGGTGAAATCCCGCATTCGCAGGACCGAACCGTCGGCCGACGGCTCCCCCGTCGCGTCCTGCTGACCACCCGCCCTTAGCCTTTTCATACTGAAGGACGCGACCGCCGCGTTGTATGGTGTCCACTCCCGCCCTATCGGCTACGTCGGACCCGGTTGCGCAGATGTGGCCCACACGCCGAAACCTCACCGGTGGGCATACCCACCGGCCCGCCCGCCGGCACTTGCGGTTGCTCGCCCTGGCGGCCCTGCTGCCGATCATCGGCCTGTCGGTGTTCATCGGCGCCACGGCCCTGAGGGACCGCCAGGACATCATCGAGTTTCAGGCGGTCGAGCGCGTGTCGGCTCTGGCCGCCGCCGTGAACCAGGAACTCGACGCGCAGATCCTGAGCCTGCAGATTCTGGCGACCGCCCTCCCCCTGGCCACGGGCGGACCAGACCGGCCCGAACTCGTCGAGACGATGGAGCGCGTCCGCCTGCTCCACCCGCTCTGGTTCCGTGTCCTGCTCACCGATCTTGACGGCAACCGCCTGGCCGAGGCACCGGCGGTTCCGCAGGCCGGTCCAGGCAAGGTCGTCGACCTTGAGAGCCACGCCAGGGTCGTGTCGACAGGCAAACCCGGCGTGGGGACGGTCATGAAGGGTCCCAAGGGCCGTGCCGCCTTCGCCGTGCGGGTCCCGGTCGTCCGTGATGGCCGGATGGCCTACGTGCTGACGGCCATCATCGAACCCAGGGCGATCCGCACGATGCTGCTGGACAGCGGCTTTCCGCCGGAGTGGATCGGGGTCATCGTCGACCATGGCGGCAAGATCGTGGCCCGGACCAGGGGCCCGGAGGATCTCGCGGGGACGACCGCCAGCGAGAGCGCCCGCCGCATCCGGGAGACCGCACCCGAAGGCCTTTACGACAGCGTCGGGCTGGATGGGTTCCCGTTGCGCGCCGTCTACCGCAAGCTGCCCAGCTTCGGCTGGTCGATCCATTACGGCCTGCCGGCGGATATCTTCACCCGGCCCGTCTGGCAGGCCGGCGTGCTGATGGCGGCCGGCGGCGCGGTGTGCCTGGGCCTAGCCGCCCTGTTCGCCTGGCTGTTCGTCCGCGAGCTGCGGGTCAGGCGGGAGAACGATGCCGCCTTGGAAGCGGCGCAGCGGCTGGAGGCCCTGGGCCAGATGACGCGGGGCGTCGCGCACGACTTCAACAACCTGCTGCAGTCCCTGTCCTCCTGCCTGACGCTGGTGGAGCAGCAGAACAGCTCGGAGCGGCTGAGGGGCGTTCTGTCGGCGGGCCACCAGGCGGTCGCCCGGGGCTCGCGGCTGACCGGGCAGCTGCTCTCCTTCGCGCGCCGGCAGCCGCTGCAGCGCAAGCCGATCAACATGCACGACCAGCTTCTGGAGATGTCTGAGCTGATGAGCCGGACGCTGCGTCCGGATATTCGTTTCGCCATGGAGGTGGGGCCTGGCCTCTGGACCGTCGAGGTCGATCCGGTCCAGTTCGAGATCACCGTTCTGAATATTCTGGCGAACGCGCGCGACGCCATGCCCGAAGCGGGAACGGTGACGATCCGGATCAGGAACGGGGGCGGGACCGCAGCCCCAGGCCTGCCGGCAGCCGGCGGCGAGTTCGTCGCGCTGGAGATCACGGATACCGGCAAGGGCATTCCGCCCGACATGCTGAAGCGGGTCTTCGAGCCGTTCTACACGACCAAGCGGGCCATCGGCGGGACGGGCCTGGGCCTGAGCCAGGCCTACGGCTTCGCCGTCCAGTCCGGCGGTTCGATCGAGATTTCCAGCGAAGTGGGCCGCGGCACGACCGTGACGCTGCTCCTCCCCCGCAGCGGCAAGCTTCCGGTTACCGAGGGGGGCCGTGCGGCCGCGCATCGCGTGACGCCGGGCGCGCGCATCCTGCTGGTGGAGGACGACGTCCTGGTCGGGCCCATGCTGTCGGCCTCGCTGGGAAGCCTCGGCTACGACGTGAAGCGCGCGGGGTCAGGGGACGAAGCGCTATCGCTTCTGGAGGCGGGCACGAATGTCGATCTGCTGATCAGCGACATCGTCATGCCCGGCGAGATCAGCGGCGTGAAGCTGCTGGCGCAGGTGCGGATGCGCTGGCCGGGGTTGGCGGTCATACTGATGAGCGGCTACAGCGACGAGGCCATCGGCGGCGAGGGCGTCGCGCTGATCCGAAAGCCGTTCGCGTCGCGCGACCTCGTGGATCTGATCGAGACGGAACTGCAGGGGCAGCGGTGCCGCCAATCATCCGGGACTGGAGCCTGAGTTCCGGCCGACACCGTTAAGGCGGAATTCACTCCGCCGGGACGAGACTGCCTCGCGGCGGACCGCCGGTTCGGAGACGGGAACGTTGGGCGCGAACAAGTACAGGATCGTCCGTCGCATCTATGCCGAGGCGCGTCGGGCCACGACACCGGCGGAGCGGGACTCAGGAATCGAACTCGGCGGCCGTGTCGAAGGCCTCCTCATCGAATCCGAGCTCAACCTGCAGATCGTGCTCCATCCGGGCGAGTTCGCTTCTTTAGCTGACATCGCGAGCTTGCCGCGGGCCGACACCGCCGTCCTCGACGTTCACCGTAGACTGGTTCGCGCCGACGGCAGTCGGCCATCAATGGACTGAACAGCGGTGCCCGGGAAGGAGCGTTGCCACCTCGCTGGCCGCGACCTTCCCCAGGACGGCCTGGGCAGTGAGGCAAGTCGCTTGTTTGCGCGATCCACTGCGGACCATCTGCGGCGCGGCGCCCCAGAACTGGTGGCACGCGTACCCGACCGGGCGTTTGGTCGAGAGCGAAGTAGGCACGGATGATGTCGGTTGATACTCGAAGAGCGGCAGTGGAGCGGTCGGCCTACGTCCGGTTCGTGTTCCGCATTTCGGGGATCAGCCGGGCCCTTCCGCCAGCGGCACGCTACGGACTTACCACGCTGATGCTGGCGATCGCGGCGGGCTTGAACCCCGTCGTGGTCGGTGCCGGCGCCGAGCGACCATTCCTCACCTTCTACCCCGTTGTGGTTCTCGCGGGCGTGCTCTTCAACAGCGGCACCAGCTTCTTTGCCATCGCCGGGAGCGTGGCGCTCGCGTGCTATTTCTTCTTCCACCCGATAGGCAGCTTTCTCATCGATATGGAGCGGCACTTTCCCGCTGTCGCTTTCTTCACGATTTCCACGCTGCTGGTCGCCCTGCTGATCGAGGCGCTACACATCGCCTATGCTGACCTGGCCCGCAGCGATGTGACCGTCACTGAGCAGCAGATGCTCAGGCGCGAAGCGGCGCATCGTTCTGCCAACGACCTCCAGCAGCTCGCCGCGATGATCCAGCTTCAGAGCAGCATTGCCGCGGACACCGCCAGCAAGCAGGCGCTCAATGACGTGCTCGACCGGGTGCAGGCGCTCGCCCGCGTCAATCGTCGCCTCGAGAATCTCTGGGGCGCCGATGATGTGACGGATGCCCGGCCCTTCCTACAAAAACTCTGCGAAGATCTAAGCCGGACTGTGGTGGGATTGCGCCCGGTGGGCCTGCACGTCGAGGCTGAGGCGCACCTTCTGGCTCCTCAGCAACTCCTACTCCTCGGATTGATCGTCAATGAGCTCGTCACCAACGCGCAGAAATACGCTTTCCCTGACGACAAGGCCGGGGACGTCTGGGTGAGGCTCCACCAGGATGGGAGGGACTTGGTGCTGGAAGTGGAAGACAACGGCACAGGTCACGATCCTACCGCCCCGGCCAGCGGCACTGGTCTTGGCACGCGCCTGGTTCGCGCGTTCGCCGCGCAACTCGGTGGGAATGTCACGCTGGGTCCTGGGCAGGGTGGTGCTGCATGCGTTGCGAACGGGGTTGGAGGGCCAGGCACGAGATGGACGGTGCGCGTTCCGCGGCCGGGATTTATCATCAGCTGAACGCGAGAGTCCTCAGTGAGGAGGATTCCTACGCTTGCAAAAGTTGGATGGAGGAATAAAACCTCAGCGTCAGGTAAGAGTTCGCCATAACAGGTTTGCAGAATGTGCGTGTCAGCGGGCTGTTGTTTTTCGACAGCTTGCGACAGGGCGCCACGCCCCTGCCCCTTAACCGCTCACAGGCAAGCAACCGAATGCATTATACGTGCTTAGTCTATTCTTATCGCTGAGATCGATTTGGATCTTATCTGACGGCAGGCACTCCCAGCTGACCCGATTCATCCAAGACGCGGATCAACCCTGCCGATGTCTACTCGCCTCGCAGGAAAGGGCTGCGGCTTCATTTACATCGCCGCGACGGAACTACAGCGCCTCAACCAGGCTGGAGATGGAAAGAGGATTCTTCCCATTCTGCTCCTTTGTTCAGCCCACCGATGCAATTCCGCGCCAGTAGGCTTCTTTCTGGCGCATCAGGATGCCGCCGAGCGGTTGCCAAAATCGTCCAGCATGTCTCGGAACAGGTTCATCGCCCGCTCTAAGCGCTTAATGCTCATCAGTATGGCCACATCCACCCGCCTGTGCGATGAGCTGGCGCTGCAACTCCTCCAGTCGGGCGATGTGAGTGGTGGGACGGCCCCTAACTCAGCGGCTAGCTCTGCCGCACGCCTGCAACGTTCATGGAAATCTGCTCAGCGCTGATGCTGAAGCGGCAGCGCAGCCCGTCAGGCTTCTGGTCGAAGCTGGCGCCGCTCCCGAGCTGCGTCGCCATCAGGTTCACCAAGGACAGGCCAAAGCCGCTGCGCGGCTTCTGGGGTTCGCTTGCGCCAACCTCCGTCCAATCGATACGCACGCTTCCATTCTCCTCGTACCGCCACTCCAGCCGGATCGAGACGTCTCGGGCGCCATCGTGACTCGGCTTCGCGGCACCAGCGGCGAGCTCGTTGATGGCCATGCAGAGCGGCTGCACCGCGTCTGGGTCGACGTATACATTGGGCCCCTCCAGCTGGAACCAACTTTCCATCTTGGCGGCAGTCAGCTCCATATCCACGACCTGCCGAAGGCTCACCGGCTCCCAACGGCTCCTGGCCAGCAGGACATGGGCTCTCGCCAGGGCGGCGGTTCTGCGTTCAATGGTGGCTGGAAAGCTTTTTGGATCGTTACGTAGCGTCAGCCGGATCAACGATTGAACCACCGCCAGAAGATTCTTGGCACGGTGGTCCACCTCCCGCATCAGGAGCCATTGCCGCTGTTCGTCGCGCTTCCGCGCCGAGATGTCCCGGGACGTCCCGATCATGCGTAATGGACGGCCATCGTCGGTCCTGTCGATGATAGCGTCCGCCGCGATCCACTTCCCAGGGCCATCGGCGTCGAAGATTTGGAACTCGGTGGAAAAGGCCTGCCTGGAGTTAACGGCAACCTTGATCTCAGCCTCCACGCGGTCGCGTTCATCCGGTACGATGCGCGCCAGCCAATCCTCCATTCCGATGCCCGGCGCCTCCTGCGGCAGGCCGAACAAGGTGCGGAATGCGGCATCGGCATGGATGGTGTCGTTGGTGATGTCCCACTCCCAAGGCACCTGGCTGCCTGCTTGCAAAGCCAGCCTGAGGCGCCTTTCGCTTTCCTGGAGAGCCTGCTCGGCCCGTCGCCGGGCGGAGATGTCCCTCGTCGCGGACAGCTGTGCCAAGCGGCCGTCCGGCATGGTCAAGGGGACGGCGTGAGTTTCCATTGTCCGGCGCCGGCCGTCCCGGCCGACGATGTCAAAGACCCAGTTCAGGGTCTCCCCTGCGCAGACACGGCGGTGCTGCCTCCACCATTCCGCCCGGTGCTCCGGCGCGATGATGTCGAGGACCGGCAGCCCGACGGCACCGCCCTCCGGCATGCCGATCATGGCGAGCCCCGCCGGGTTCATCGTCAGCAGCCGGCCGTCGGCATCCACGATCTTGAGGCATTCCGGCGTCGTGTTGATGATCGCTTCCAGGTGCCGCTCGCGCTCCCGCAGCGCCAGTTCCATCCGCCGCTGCTCCGTGATGTCGCGGCCGGCGGCGACGATGTACAGGACTCGGCCCTCCTCGTTCTTGACCGGCGTGAAAGCCCGGTCGACGAGCCGCTCGGCCCCGTCGTGCCCCAGGAACGGCGATTCGTCCAGAACCACCTCGCCCAACGCGGCACGCGCGAGCGCCGCGCGCGTCGTCATGCGGGCCTGCTCGGATATGCGCCACCAGGGGGTGTCGGCGAAAGGCTTGCCGATGACCTCCTGACGGCTCACGCCCCCGGCGTTCAGCGACAGGTCGTTGCAGTCCAGCAGCGTGCCGTCCGGCGACAACAGCCCAATGAAGGCGTGGGTCTGGCTGAACAATGCGCGGACCCGCCGTTCCGCCTCGTCGAGATCGCGCATCGCCGCCGAGGACGGGCGCTCCTGGAAGTAGCTGATGGTGCCCGCGACGGCGCCATCCTCCGCGACCATGGAAACGGTGCTGACGAGGACCTCGCGGATGGTGCCGTCGGGCAGCGGAATGACCGCCGCCCGCTCCTGACCCGCCCCCGTCGCCGGGCCGTCCTCCCGCTGCAGAAGCCTGTACGGCCACTCCAGGCGGTGGGCGATCCGTTCCGCGCCCGCCGAATGCCCCCACAGCCGCAGCGCGCGCGCATTGCAGGCAACGACACGGCCGGTAGCGTCAGATATCAGGGCGGCGATGGGCACGGAGGCGAGCGGCACCGTTGATGTCTGAGGCCGCGCGCGATTAGGGATGTCCTCGGTCACGTCGGCCATCATAGTCGCTTCCGCCAAAGCCGCGTCACAAGGCCTTCGCCTGCACCACTGACATGTCCGGACATTAGCGACTCCTCCTGCCCAGCCATACCGCCCTTAATGGGGTAACCCTTGGCTATGCCCAAAGTTCAGAGGAGAACAGGCTTGACGCCCGCATCCTGGACGCTGTCGGATGAGGTCGGATGCCGCCCCCGGACGCTGACCGGGCGGAGCGTGATCCTTGCTGAAGAAACGCGGCGGGCGGCATACGGAGGTTGACGAGCGTGGGCGCCATTCTGATCGTCGAGGACCAATTATTGATCGGCATGGAACTGCGCGACATGCTGGAGGACCAGGGGTTCCGCGTTCTGGGGCCCGTGGGCCGGCTGAGCGATGCCACCGGCCTCTCGCGGTCCGAGGAGATCCTGGCGGCCGTATTGGATTACGACCTTCACGGCGAACCCGTCCTGCCGCTCGCCCTGGAGCTTCGGGAGCGCGGCATCCCGTTCCTGATCCTCAGCGCCTTCCCCCGGGAAACGATTCTGGCCGGTCCACTGCGCAACGTCCCGCACCTGGAGAAGCCGGCGGACCCTGAACCGACCATCGAACTGCTGCGGACGATCATCCAGCGGCCGGTGAAGAGCTCGGTCTAGGCCGGTTCAAGGGCGCGGCACCGCGGTCACCCGGGGAACCCGGACGACGGCCCGGGTGCCGGGACTGTTGTCCAGCAACTCCAAGGTTCCGGAAAGCTGATCGACGAAGGTGCGGGTCGCGCGCGAGCCGAAGCCGGCCGACCGTTCCCCGTCCAGGCCGCCGCCCCGGTCGCAGACAGCCAGTTCCAATCCGTCGCCCATGGCCCTCACAATCACCTCGATAGGCCCTTCCGCGCCGCCATAGGCGTACTTGACGGCGTTCGTGACGAACTCCGTCACCAGCAGGGCCAGGATGACCGCGTCGTCGGTTCGGACCAGAACCGGATCCACCTCGACCCGCAGGTGCGGATCCCAGGACGCGCCGAAGGACTCGATCAGCCCCTGGCGGAGTTCCACCAGATACCGGTCGAGCTCGACCGCCTCGATCTGGTCGGCCCGGTAGAGACGCCGGTGGACCAGCGCCACGGCTCCGAGCCGGCGCCGGGCCTCCTCGAACTGCGCCTTGATCCGTTCGTCGCCCGCCTCGCGCGCCTGCATGTGAAGCATGCTCCGCACCAGCTGCAGGCTGTTCTGCACACGGTGGTTGATCTCCCGCATCAGGATGTCGCGCTGCGCCAGGCTGGCCTCCAGGCCGCGGTTCAGGCGGCGGATCGCCTGCCGCTGGCGCAGGTCGACCAGCCCGTCGCGCAGAAGCCGCGCCGCCTCCAGCTCCTGCGGCGTCCAGGGCCGCGCCTGCCCCCGCACGGTCTCCCGCCAGAGATCGAAGGACTTGCGCGGACTGAGGATGCCGTCGGAGCCGACCTCCGCCTGCTTGTGTGGATTGCCGGCCCACTCAACCGTTTCGACGAGTTCGGCCCGGAACCAGAGAAGCGCGGCCCGTTCCGGCTGGCCTAGCCCAATTGCCAGGATGCCGGCCGCCTGGGACGCGTCGACGCCGGGAACGTCCTCGCCGAGCCGGTGGGATGCGAAGATCCCGGTGTCCGCCGGCACCTGGCCGGCCAGCCGCGCCACCGCCTCCTCCCCGGGCGCGTGGCCCGACACCGCGACGGCGTCCCCCACCACCAGGGCGACGCCGTCCGAGGGAATGGCCCGGCCGAGGGTTTCGAGCGCCGCCGCCAGCGCGCCGTCGAGATCCTCGGCGTCGGCGAGCGCTTGGACGATTTCCGACCGCACGCCTTGGAGGCGCAGATACTCCGCGTGTGCCTCGGCCTCCTCCAGCGCCTCGATCCGCTGCGACAGCACCTGGCCGACATGGACGCAGAGGGACCGGAGTTCGTGGGACAGATGCCTCGGCGTCGCGTGATGACAGGAGATCAGGCCCCACAGCCTGCCGTCCACCACCACCGACACCGACATGGAGGCCGTGACGCCCATGTTGGCCAAGTAGCGGAGATGGATGGGTGAGACGCTTCGCAGGACGCAATCGCTCATGTCCAGCGGATCGTCCGGCGTGTCGGCGGGAACGAGGGAGCTGGGCACATAGCCGGCGTCGGGGATCAGCCGGATTCTGTTCCGCAGGTAGAGGCTCCTTGCCTGCTGCGGGATGTCTGAGGCGGGATAATGGTGGTTGAGCAGGGAGCCGTAGGCGTCACCGACATCCTCCGCGAACACCACGCCGACGCCGTCGGCGTGGAAGCGATAGATCATGACCCGGTCGAAGCCCGTCGCGGCCCTCACCGCCGCCGCCGCCGCCCGGCACAGGTCGCGCACGCCGCCGGCCCTCCCGAAGGTGACGACGATGGACTGGAGGAGGTCCATCATCCCGGCCGCGGTGGGGCGCTCCGCCGGCGACGGTTCGAGTTCCAGGACGAGGTGGCGGCCGGACCGGTGGCACAGAATCTCCTGCCCGCTCCGCCCCGGGCCGATCGCGAAGGCGCCGAGATGGACGGGGTCCGTGCCGATCCGCGGCAGCAGGGAGCGCAGGCGGGCCTCGGCCTCCGCGCCGACCAGCTCCGCCGCCGTCCGGCCGGGAAGGGCGGCGGGGTCATGGCCGAACAGCGCCAATGTCGGCCCAGCGCTCCGCACTAAGATGAAACTTTCCGGATCGAGGCAAAGCAGCGTGCCGTGCGGCTGGATCGCGCCCGGAATATGGATCGGCTCACGGTCGCAGATCGTGAGGTCAAGCGGTTCCACCGACATGTTCCACTCCACCCGCGTACAGCTCCGGCCTGTCGGCGGCAGCCTAATGGCAATGCGGCGCCGGTTCCACAGCGGAACACCATCGCGCCGTCCCCGTCCCGACGCCTCTCTGTCTCAAGGCGCGCCCGTCAGCGGCGCAGATCGCCGAGAACCCGCCGGAGTTCCGGTAGGCCGTAGGGCTTCGGCAGGAGCCAGGCCGTGACCCCGTCGGCGAGCTCCGCCGTCGCGGCGGCGCCATGGCCGCTGGCGACGACGATGCCGAGCGTGGGGCGCAGCCGGCGCGCCTGCCGTATGAGTTCCAGCCCGGACATGCCCGGCAGGCTGAGGTCGGTGATCAGCAGGTCGAACTCCCCGCCGTCGATCAGCCGCAGCGCCTCCTCCGCCGTGGCGACGCCGGAGATCCTGTGGCCCAGCCCCTCCAGCATGTCCTCCGTGGACATGCGGATCAGCATCTCGTCCTCGACCAGCAGGATGCGCAGCGGCCCGTCCGCCGCGGCGCCGCCCGCCTCCGCCGGAAGCGGCGGGGCCGCCGGGCCGGCGGCGACCGGCCGGTCCAGGATCTGCCTGACGCGCCGCGCCAGTTGCTCGCGGGTGTAGGGCTTGCCCAGCAGCTCCACGCCCGGGTCGAGCCGGCCGCCATGGACGATGGCGTTCTCCGTGTAGCCGGAGGTGAAGAGCACGCCGACGCGCGGCCGCAGGATCCGCGCCCGCTGCGCCAGCTCCGGGCTGCGCAGCGCGCCGGGCATGACGACGTCGGTGAAGAGCAGGTCGACCTCCTCCCCCGCCTCCAGCAGCGCCAGGGCCGCCGCCGCGTCGGGCGCCTGCAGCACGCGGTAGCCGAGATCCTGCAGAAGCTCGGCCGCGGTGGATCGCACCTGCGGATCGTCCTCCACCACCAGGATGCTTTCGGTGCCGCCGCGCACCGCACCGGCATCGGCCGCCGGCATCGCCTCGGCCGCCTGGAGGGCGCGGGGAAGGTAGAGCTTGACCGTCGTGCCGTGGCCGACCTCGCTGTAAATCTTGACGTGCCCTTCCGACTGCTTGGCGAAGCCGTAGACCTGGCTGAGGCCGAGGCCCGTCCCCCTGCCCTCCGGCTTGGTCGTGAAGAAGGGCTCGAAGACGCGCTCCACCAGGTCCGGCGGCATGCCGGTGCCGGTATCCGTCACGGCCACCATGACATAGGGGCCGGGCCTGACTTCCGGGTGGCGCGCGGCGTAGGTCTCGTCGAGGATGGCGTTGCCCGCCTCGATCGTCAGCCTGCCGCCCCCGGGCATGGCGTCGCGGGCATTCACCGCCAAGTTGAGCAGCGCGTTCTCCAGCTGGCCGGGGTCCGCGAAGCTGTTCCACAGATCCTCGGCGACTACCGTGACCAGGTCGATCTCCTCGCCCAGCGTCCGCCGCAGCATCTCGTCCAGGCCCGCCACCAGATGGCCGGGATGGATCGGACGCGGCTCGAGCGGCTGCCGGCGGGCGAAGGCGAGCAGCTGGGAGGCGAGCCGCGCGCCGCGCTCGACCGCCCCCAGCGCCGTCCGCACGCGCCGGTCGTCTTCCGCCGGCAGCGGCGCCTCGCGGCCGATCAGCTGGAGATTGCCGCGGATGATCTGGAGCAGGTTGTTGAAGTCGTGCGCCACGCCGCCGGTCAGCTGGCCGACGGCCTCCAGCTTCTGAGCCTGGCGCAGGGCGGTCTCGACCCTGGCCCGTTCCTTGACCGCCTCCTCGACCCGCTGCTCCAGCGTCTCGTTCAGCTGCCGGAGTTCCGCGGCGGCCTGGTCGGCCGCCCGCCGGGCGGCGAGGAGCTCGCGTTCGTAGGTCCGCCGGTCGGTGGCGTCGAAGACCGTCAGCCGGACGAGCGCCGGGACGCCATCCGCGCCGCGCTTCTGGACGGCGTTGACCAGCGCCGGCAGCCGGCCGCCATCGGCCCGCACCAAGTCGAACGCGATCTCGCGGACATGCCCCTGCATCTGCAGCAGCGGCGCGAAATGGGTCTCGTAGTACAGCTTGCCGGGGACGCTCAGCAAATCCTGGAAGCGCCGCCGGCCGACCAGGGTCGCGGCATCCCTGCCGATCCATTCCAGCAGGGTACGGTTGGCCCTGAGGATCGTGCCGTCGGGCCGCAGCGAGACATAGCCGCAGGGCGCCTCCTCATAGAGGTCGTCGAGGCTTTCCTCCGCCACGGCCCCGTCGCCGTGCGGGCCCCAGGTCACAGGAAGTCCCGGATGGCGGCGATGGTTTCGGCCGGGGCGCTGAGGTTCGGGCAATGCCCCGTCGCCTTCATCACCACCAGCCGGCTGTCGGCGAGGCGGCGGTGGACGTACTCGCCGACGCAGACCGGCGCGATCACGTCGTCGGAGCATTGCAGGACCAGGCACGGGGTACGGACCCGCGCGAGGTCGTCGCGGTTGTCGGAGAGGAAGGTCACGCGGGCGAAATGCTTCGCGATCTCCGGGTCGGTCCGGCAAAAGCTGTTGGTGAGTTCCGCCGCCAGCTCGGGACGGTCCGGGTTCCCCATGATCCTCGGCGCCATGGCCTCGGACCAGCCGAGGTGGTTCTCGTCCAGGAACTCCAGCAGGCCTTCGATGTCCTCGCGGCTGAAGCCGCCGACATAGTCGCCGTCGTCGACATAGCGCGGCGACGGCCCGACCAGCACCAGCTTGGCGAAGCGCTCCGGCTCGCGCGCCGCGGCGAGGACGCCGATCATAGCGCTGACGGAATGGCCGACCAGGACGACGTCCCTCAGCTCCAGCTCACGGCAGATCTCCAGGAGGTCGGCGGCATAGCCGTCAAGGCTGCCGTACCGCGCCGGATCGAACGCCGACAGGTCCGAGCCGCCGGCGCCGACATGGTCGAACAGGACCACCCCATGGTCGGCCTCGAAGGCCGGAGCCACATGGCGCCACATGTTCTGGTCGCAGCCGTAGCCATGGGCGAAGACCATGGGCCTGCCCCCCCGGCCCGTCACACGGACGTTGTTCCTGGCGATGACGGACATGCTCCGACCTGCTTCCAGCTCCGGTGCCGCGCCGCCACGGGTGGAGGATGGGAATGCCGGGCGCCGCGACCGACCTTGTACCACCAACGGCGCCACCCGACCTCCAGTAGAAAGGCCTAATTCAATCGGGTTGGTCCGCCGAGGCGGCGGCCGAGGAGGTTCCCACTAGGATCCCAGGCACGCTGGAGAAGGGGCGGCCGGTCGTGCGGACGGCGAAGGTAGCGGCTCTGGACGCGTGTCGCCGCCTGGCCGCAGACCGGGCAGGGACAGGATCGAGTGGTACTCTGGGCAGGCAGCGTGAGCATGGACGCGGTGGATTGGACGTCGATCACGACCAAGTCGCCGGGCAGCAGCGCCGCGGAGCATCGCAGGCATGGTGCTGATTCCTTTGCATGAACCAGCACCGCTAACAGCCGATCACCACCAAAACTGCGACAGAGCCCTTATTTCATACCGATCTACACCCGACCCCAGATAAAGCGGGAAGTGGGTTCATCCGGACCAGCGGATCAACCCGCGTCGTCAGGTTCGGGGTTCGTCCCAGAACTCAGCAGGCACCGCAGCGCCGCTTCGATCATCGGGCCGTCGTACGGCTTCCGGATGATGGGCGCTTCGGCGTCGTGGCAACGAACCTCCTCCGCGGCGTAGCCGGTCGCGAACAGGAAGGGGACGCCGCGCCGCCTCAGCTCCTCGGCGATGGGATAGCTGCGCCTGTCGTTGAGGTTCACGTCGAGAATGGCGGCATCCAAAGCCTCGTCAGCAGCCAGCTGCAGCCCTTGATCAAGACGGGCAGCGGGACCAACCACATCGCATCCCAGGTCGAGCAGCATGTCCTCGACCATCATCGCTACGACCACCTCATCCTCCACGACGAGGATCCGCCTGCCCGCGAGCACGCTCATGCCTCCAGTTCCCGCAACGGCGCCTCGACGTGGCACACCAGCCCGTCCCGCGCGAAGTCGATGCGTACCGTGCCGTCCAATTCCACTGCCAAGCCGTGCTCAATCATGCGGGTGCCAAAGCCCCGGCGGGCCGGGGGCGTGACCTCAGGTCCGCCCCGCTCGCGCCAGACAAGCCGCAACCGGCCGCCCTCTCTGTCCCAGCGGACCTCGACCCGACCTTGATCGACTGACAGGGCGCCATGCTTGAGTGCGTTTGTCGCCAACTCATGCACGGCCATGGCCAAGGCGACAGCCGTCTTCGGCGGCAGCAGCAGGTCCGGTCCGGCGGCGCTCACCTGTCCGCTAGACGATCCCAACGCCTGTATCGTGTCGACGATCACCTGCTGGACTCCAGCCGCTTTCCAGTTCCTACGCGTCAGCAGGTCGTGCGCCGTCGCCAGCGCCTTGAGCCGCCCTTCAAAGGACGTGCGCGCATCGGCCAGGTACATGGGGCCGCGAAAGGACTGCTGGGCGATGCCTTGGATGATGGCCAGCGTGTTCTTGACCCGGTGGTCCAGTTCGTTGACCAGCAGCCGCTGATGCTCCTCCGCCCGCTTGCGCTGGGTGATGTCGACGGTGACACAGACCGTGTTGATCAGCCCGCCTAGGATGTCGCGCAGGATGGTGACGCTGTTGTGCACCCAGACGACCGATCCGTCGGGCCGGACGTAGCGCTTCTCGATCTCAAAGGAACGGCCCGTCTCGATCGAATGCTGGAACAGGGGAGCGTTGCGCACCAAGTCGTCAGGGTGGGTGATGTCATGCATGCGCAGGCGCAGCAGCTCCTCACGCGAGCGGCCGGTGATGGCGCAGAACCGGTCATTCACCCGGAGGAAGCGGCCAGTGCCGTCGGCCTCCGACATGCCGGCAGCCGACTGCTCGAAGACCGCGGCAAGATGCGCCTCGCGCCGGGCCAACCCGGCCTCGGCTTGGACTTGCCCCGAGATCTCCGTGTTAACACCGAACCAGCGGCTCACGCGGCCGCTCGCATCGCAGACCGGCTGGATGCGGGTGAGGAAGGGACGGAACACGCCGTCAGCGCCGCGCAGCGGAAAGGTCATCTCGAAAGGCTCGCCTGTTGCGATCGAGGCCGTCCAGCGCGCCATCACCTCCGGCAGGAGGGCGGGATCGTGCACCTTCTGCCAGCCCCAGCCCTCCATCTCCTCAGGGGTGGTGCCGCAGTACTCGTGCCAGCGCCTGTTGTACCAGACGATGTAGCCGTCGCCATTGGCCATCCAGCAGAGCGTCGGAATGTTGTCGGCAAGCAGCCGGAACTGCTCGTCGGGAATGCTGTCCGGCGTCAGGTCGGAAAGGACATGATGGACGGAGGACGGCGCTTTCCAGAAGCGTTGCGCGAAATCAACGCGCCCGCCCTCACCAGGGCCCTGCTCGGAACTTCCAATGCCCATGAAGCGGCCTGTCTGCAGTTATAGACTGCAATGGAGTGGCATGACCAGTAAGTGCCGGCCCATGCCAACCAACAAAGGCGGGAAGATAGGGGGGGATACGGTAGGCATGCAATCGGCCAAAACGACTACATGGCACTCCGGCTTGCGCAGAAAGAGGGCCCACTGCGGCGCCAAGGCTGCCCGCACCCGTTCCTGTACCTGCCCACGCCGGCCAGATACTACCCGCGGGTGTTTTCCACCTGGATCTCAGCCCTCCAGCACCGCCGGCCGGCGGCGGGAGGGCTGGGTGATGCGGGCGATGTCGTACTGAAAAGGCTCCAGCCGCGGCCCCGGCTTGGCGAAGAGCCAGCCCTGGCCGTAGTCGCAACCGAAGGCGCGTAGCCGCGCCGCCTGCTCCACCGTCTCAACCTTCTCGGCAATGGTGCCGACCTTCAGGTCGTGGCAGAGCCGCAGCATGCCTCGAAGAATGGCGTCGTCGCGGGCGCTGCCGCCCAGCCGGCCGATATAGGCGCCGTCCAGCTTCACCATGTCGACCTCGAACTCCTGCAGATACGGGAACGAGGAGGCGCCGGCGCCGAAATCGTCCAGGCACATGCGGTAGCCGGCCCGGCGCAGCGCGTCGATGGCCGCCCGGGCGCGGCCCGTGTCGCGGATGGTGGCGGACTCCGTCAGCTCGAACATCAGCCGCCCGCGCGTGCCGGGCTTGGAGCGCAGCAGCGTGGTGAGCGACTGCATGAAGATGTCGCTGACCAGCGATTCCGCCGAGAGGTTGACCGCGACCTGCACCGACGGCTTGGCCCGCTCCAGCGCGTCGATGGTGGCGCCGGTGACGATAAGGTCGAGATCGCTTGCCATGCCGACCTCCTCGGCGAACGACACGGTCGGGCCGGTTGCCGCGTCCTCGAAGCGGACCAGCGCCTCCAGATGGTGCGCCTTGCCGGTCTCCAGCGAGACGATCGGCTGGTAGTGCAGCGACATGCGCCGGGCCGCCAGCGCGTCGCGCAGCGAGGAGACCCGCCCCACCGCGTCGCGCACCAGCGCCGCCACCGCCACCCTGGACGTGTTCGGATCGAAAGCGACGGTGCCGTCCTCGGCGAAGCGGCGCAGTACATGCAGCAGCACCCGCCCCTTGTCCGCCTTGGAGAGCGCCATCTCCTGGGTGGTGAGCGAACTCGCCTCGGTGTCGAGGGGGCCGCCCAGCCCGATCTCCTGGCCTGCCGCGGCGATCTGGCGGCCCATGCTCTCGGCGAGGTCGCCGTCGTGCAGCACGCCGAACCGGTCCTCGGCCAGGCGCCCGGCGCCCGTGTCGTCGACCGCGTAGCAGCGCAGGATGCCGCCGACCTCCTCCATCAGCCGCCCGATGGCCGCTTCGCCCAGCTTTGAGCGAACCTCGCCCAGATTGCCGATGCGGATGAGGGTCAGGCGCTCGGGCTCGCGCTTGAGCGCCTCGAGCCCGAATTGCGTGGCGACCCGCTCGGCGAAGGCGCCGGCCGCCAGCACGCCGGTCTCGTCGTCCTGTTCGGGTGCTGCCGGCTGTTCCGCCATCGTGGCGGCGCGGGTCAGGGTCAGGCAGACATGGCTGTCGCCTTCCAACCGGTAGGCGCCCATCATGCAAGGCATATCGGCGCCCGTGCCGCGCAGGACGCGCACCAGGCGCGGCTCCAGCCGCCCGTTGCCGGGCAGGTCGCGCAGCAGCCGCACGGCCAGGGCGCGGTCCGAGCGCACCAGCAGATTGCGCAGAGATGTGCCGGTGATCTCCGTCTCTGGGCGGCCCAGCAGCGCTTGGCTAGCGCCCGATGCGAAGCCGATGCGCCCCGCCGGATCGACGTCCAGCAGCAGGTCGGCATTCGCGAACGCGAAGCCGAGATAGCGCGCCCACCGGCTCATGCCTATTCTCCACATCGTGGCCGCGCATACTAACCCGGCGCCACCACCGCGGGAATGCCCCGTTCCATCCGATCGGGAAAGGACCTGGCTACTGGCGCCCGACCGCCACGGTACCCGCATCACTCTAAGCCGATTATCTGGCCACCCCCACTCGATGCACCCTTGTCAGGCGCGAGGCGGCGGGATCAGCATATCCGCAGTGGCGGTACGTCTTGGCACAGGTCCAGCCGCCGATCCGGCAGCAGAGAGTGTTCCAGCATGGCATCTCTCACGGCCGCGCGCAGGGTCGCAACGGACGCCTCCTTCCGGTGGCGGCTGCTGACGCCTGGACTGCGGGCATTGCCGCCCTGGACCAAGCTGGCCGGCATCCTTGCCGTTCTGGTGTCGATGCCGTCGACGCGATATCCGCCTTCGACGAAGCGATCGGATATCTAGAGAAGCCTTTCTCGCCGCCCGGTCTGGTTCAGGCGGTGGATGTAGTGGCGCAACTGGCGAAGGGAGCCCAAGCCCTCCCGCCGTCCTCCAGGGCAGAATCTGTTTGGCGCCCATGCCTAGGTGGACGACCGCCTGCATTGATCCGGTCGCGCCATCGGCTGAAAGGCGGCACCGATCCTGGTGAATGGCGGCAGCGGAACTCCCGCCCCCCTCGAGCAGTCGGCCCGCGTGTTCATCACGCCAGTGGATTTTCAGCCGCAACGCTTCAAAAAAGGTCCCCGGCCGCAAGGCGCGCGGCCGGGGGAGGAGGGGGTCAGGCGGCGCGGACGGTGCGCAGGAAGCTCTGCACCTCGCCGCGCAGCGTCTCGGCCTCGCGGGCCAGCGAACCGGCGGCGCCCATGACCTGGGTCGCGGCGGCACCGGTCTCGCCAGCGGCCTGGGTGACGCCGCCGATGTTGCTGGAGACCTCGGCCGTACCCTGGGCCGCCTGCACGACGTTGCCGGCGATGTCGCTGGTGGCGGCCTGCTGCTGCTCGACCGCGGCGGCGACGGTGGCGGCGATCTCGTTCATCTTGGTGATGGTGCCCGAGATGCCTTCGATCGAGCGGACCGCCATGCCGGTGGCCTGCTGGATCTCCTGCGCCTTGGCCGCGATCTCCTCGGTCGCCTTGGCCGTCTGCTGCGCCAGGGCCTTGACCTCGCTCGCCACCACCGCGAAGCCCTTGCCGGCCTCTCCGGCGCGGGCGGCCTCGATCGTGGCGTTCAGCGCCAGCAGGTTGGTCTGGCTGGCGATGGAGTTGATCAGGCCGACCACGTCGCTGATGGCCTTGGCCGTCCCCGCCAGATCCTGGATGACGATCCCGGTCTGGCGCGCCTCGCCCACCGCCTGGCCGGCGATGGTGCTGGAGGCGGCGACCTGCCGGGCAATCTCCTGGATTGATGCCGACAGCTCCTCGGTGGCGCCGGCGACGGTGTTGACGTTGGCGCTGGCCTGCTCGCTTGCGGCGGCGACCGCGGTGGACTGGCGGGTGGCCTCCTCGGCGGTGTTGGCCATGGCACTCGCGGCGGCCTCCATCTCGGAGGCGGCGGTGGCGACGGCGTCCACCACGCCCTTCACGCTGGCTTCGAAATTGTCGGCCAGGCGGTTCAGCGCGGCCTTCTGCTCGGCCTCGGCGCGGCGCTTCTGCTCCACCGCCTCGGCCTCCATGCGGCGCATCTCCAGGCCGTTGTCCTTGAAGACCTGCAGAGAGCGGGCGAGCGAGCCGACCTCGTCCCGGCGCTCGGTGCCCTCGACATGCAGCGTCAGGTCGCCCTTGGCGATGACGTTCATCGCGTCGGCCATGCGGCGCATGGGGCCGACGACAAAAGCGAGGGCGATCCAGGACAGCAGCGCCAGGGCGACGCCGAGCCCGACCAGCGACACGGTGATGAGGCGGTTGGTGACGGAGGCGGCCAACTCGTCAGTACTGGTGATGGTGGCGGCGACACGCTCCTGGGCGAAGGCGACGACGCTGTCCACCAGCTCGGCGATCTTCTGGCGCGCGGGGCGGACTTCCTCGCGGGAGACCTTGGCGGCGGCGGCGTTCTCGTTCTTCAAGGCGAGGTCGATCGACTTCTGCGTCACCCGGGCATAGTCGTCGATCGTGTCGCGCAGGGACTTGTTGATCACCCGGCGCTCGGCGTTGGCGGACAGCTCGACGAGGATGTCGGCCTCGGCCTTGGCCGCCTTCACCGCCGCCTCGTAAATCTTGACCTGCGCCTGCATCGCGGCGTCCTCGGTCTCGATGATGATGTTCTTCTCGGCGACCGTGGCCTCGTTCAGCTTCGCCGAGATGGTAAGGGCGGCCGCCTGCCGGCGTGTGGTCCGCTCCAGCGCATCGTTGGTGGCGTCGTTCAGGCTGTTGATGCCGACATAGCTCTGCCACACGATGGCCACGACGACGGCCAACAGAATGGACAGCGGCAGAGCAAGCTTGCCGAGCAGCGGCATATTCGAAAGCAGACGGTTCATGGCCGATCCTCCATTGGCGCCGATCAAAGGCTGTGACATCCAAGGGAAGGATGGAGCTTCAATAATTTAGCAAACGTTAATGGATTGCATCTTCGGAAGAACAAGAAGATTAGTTATAAACCGTAAGCAACCGAATTCTTGGCTCCTGCCCTGGGGCAAGCGACAATCCTTCAGCGAAAGACTTCCGGCATCAGGAATGCCGGAGCATTCCTATGCCGCCGCTCGCCGGGCAAGACCAGCTCCTAAGGCCACCCTGCTCCTTCGCGGTGAAGACGTTCCTATCCTTGGACCGGGACGACGCCACTCACTCTATTGCCCGGCCTGAAGGTCGGCGAACCTGCGCCGCAGCTGTACCAGAAGCGGAGCGGCCGCCTCCGGGTCGCGGGCCGCCAACTCGGTTGCCGCCTGCATCTCCCCGAACAGCTGCTGGGCGTTGACCAGCTTGCGTTGGCACGAGGCCAACGACTGATCAAATCGCTCCAGCGCCTCAATCAGTTGGCCGGCGCAAGCAGTGGAGCCCGCCGCCGCTGCGCCGAGGTGATGGTGCGCGACGCAGACAAGGCTGGCCACCAGCACATCGACAGGCGTCGGCCGCGTTGCCGCAGTTGGCCGCCGCGGAAAGGGAATGATGACGGCTTCCATTGCACCCGCTCTCCCCTGCCGCACCTCTCAACCGAGGGTCGAGGAAATTTGTTAAGGAGCGGTTAGCGCAACTCCGGCCAAGCGGCGTCGCCGCCCCGCCTCGCCGGGACCACCGTCTGGTGGCGGAGGTCCTAGCGCCGCCTGCCGGCGATCGGCTCCAGCGATGCCCAGTCGTCCGGTTGGGCCGCATGGACGATCAGCAGCTTCTCCTCCAGAATGTCGGCCTGGACTTTGCACCCGTCTCGCGTTCCTACCGGTCGGCCTTTACGGCGAAGCGCCTCCGCCCCCCTAGGCGGTCTCAGAGATCAACGAGTGAATCGGATCCGGCATGGCTGCGGCACTCCAGTCGGCCGAACCGGCCAGCTGGGTCTGCCCGCAGCAACAGCCGCGGATGGCCGACGGTTTTCGAGCAGGTGCCGCGGCGGCGTGCGATCTCTCCACCACATCAGAGGTGGCAATTGTCCTCGCTCGGTCAGGGAACCTGAACGGGCGAAGGCGCGCCCTTGCCCTCCCGTTCCTAATCGGCAGTTGGCCCATGCCGAACCCACTCGAACAATCCGTCCGGCCCTACACTGGTGCGGAGTGCGAGGCCTTCTCTTCTTCGCCTTTCGCCAGCTCCGTATCCAGAACACGGATGAGCTCGTCCATGCGATAGGGCTTGCCGAGCGTCCGGATTCCAGCAGCTTGTGCCACACGCTCGCTATACCCGGTGGTGAGCACCACCCGCAGGTCACGGCGCAGCTGCAAAGCCGCGTGCGCGAGCTCGACGCCATTGATGCGGCCCGGCGTCACCACGTCGCTGAACAGCAGGTCGATCCGGACACCGTCCTGCAGCCGCTGCAAGGCCGCATCGGCGGTGGGCACCGCCTCCACCTCGTAACCGACATCCTCCAACGCCGCGGCGACGGTCGCGGAGACGACGGGATCGTCCTCCACCAGAAGAATCCTTCCTCCCCGGCATGCCGCTCCGGCAAGGACCGGAGTGACATCCACGGCGCGGACGGCCGCCGTCGAACGCCGCAGAAGCATGATGACGGTCGTGCCGAGCCCCTCGCGGCTCTCGATCCGGGCGACGCCGCCGCCTTGGCGGGCGAGGCCGTACACCTGGGCGAGCCCCAGCCCGGAGCCCTTGCCGACGTCCTTTGTCGTGAAGAACGGATCAAAAGCCTTCGCCAGGACAGCCGGCGGCATGCCGACGCCCGTATCCGTCACCGAGAGGCGGACGAAGTCGCCCTCGAGCCCTGTCGAGTCTCCTGTCGACAGCGTGACGTTCGCCGCCTCGACCGTGAGGGCCCCGCCGTCCGGCATGGCGTCGCGGGCGTTCACCGCAAGATTGATCAAGGCCAACTCGAACTGCGTTGGATCCACCTCAATGGGCCACAGCGCGGCACCGAAGGTCATGGAGAGCTGGATGTCCGCCCGAAGCGCCCGCTCCAGCAGCGCCGACATGCGCAGAATCCGGTCCCGGACGTCGATCGGCTCGGGACGCAGGCTCTCGCGTCGGGCGAAGGCCATGAGCTGCTGCACCAGCTTGGCGCCCCGATCCACCGCCTGCTGGCCGGCGTCCAGCATAGGCTGGATGGCTGGCTGGCCGGCACGGCGGCCGATCATGGACAGGCAGCCTGAGAGCGCCTGGAGCAGATTGTTGAAGTCGTGGGCAATCCCTCCGGTCAATTGCCCCACGGCCTCCATCTTCTGGGCCTGCGCCAGCTGGGCCAGGGCCAGTTCCCGCTCCGCCGTCCGCTCGGCGACGCGGGCCTCGAGCACCGCTTCGGCTTCCTTGCGCTCCGTCACGTCGCGGTAGAACACCGCCAAGCCGTCGCCTGCGGGAAAGGCACGCGTCTCCAGCCAGACACCGCGACCGTCCGGCGAGACGTGGCGATGCTCGAGCGAGATCGACCGGCGCTCTGCGATCGCCAGCTTGTAGAGCCGCCCAAGCTCGCTCTCCTCGGTGCCCGGCCACACCTCCCAATGAAGGCGGCCGACGATCTCCGATGCCGGCCGCCGCTCGAAGCGCAGGCCCTCGGCGTTGATTTCCAGAACACGACACTCGTGGTCGAGCAGGATGTAGCCCTCGGCCATGCCTTCAAGAATGCTGCGGCTGCGGTCGCGCTCGATCCGCAAGGACTGCTCCGCCAGCTTCTGCTCGGTGACGTCGCTGCCCTCCACGAAAATGCCACTGACCTGTCCGTCCTCCTCGAGGATCGGCTGGTAGATGAAGTCAACGAACCGTTTCTCCGGCTGCGCGCCGGGCGTTCGTTCCAGGGCCACGGGCATTCCCCGGCCGATGAACGGTTCGCCGCTGGCATAGACGCCGTCGAGAAGCTCGATGAAGCCCTGCTCGACCACTTCGGGAAGCGCATCCAGCACGGTCCTGCCGACGACGTCGCGATTGCCGATCAGCTGCAGGTAGGCGGCGTTCGCCATCTCGATCAAGTGGGTTGGCCCCCGCAGAACGCAGATGAAGCCAGGCGCCTTGTGAAAGAGATGGCGCAGGCGCTCGCCCTCCGCCGCTATCCGCCGCTCCGCGACGACCTTGCTGGTCGTTTCCGTCGCGGCACAGAACATGCCGGCCGTCCGGCCGCGCTCGTCCCGCAGCGGCGTATAGGAGAAGCTGAACCAGGCGTCCTCCAGATACCCGTGCCGGCGCATGGGAATATGAAGGTCCTCGTGCCAACTCGCCTGCCCCGCCAGCGTGCTGTCGACCAGCGGCTTGATCTGATCCCAGATGTCCGACCAAACGTCGGCGAAGGGGCGGCCCAGGGCCCCGGGGTGCTTGATGCCGAAGATCGGCGCATAGGCGTCATTGTAGAGGAAGGCGAGGTGCGGCCCCCAGGCGATGAACATGGCCTGCTTGGCCGCGAGCATCAGGCTGACAGCGGTCTGCAAGCTCTGCGGCCAGTCCGCCGGCGGCCCGAGTGGCGTGCTCGACCAATCGTGCGCCCGCATCCGGGCTGCCATCTCTCCCTCGTGGGCGAGGAAGACCGGCACCGCGTCACTGTCTCTGTCGATCATCGTCCAGTTCGCCAACGGCCGCTTGCCACCCGACGCGGGTGCCCCCGATCTCACCCGCGCATCCAGGCGCACTCAGGCTGTCCGCCCACGCCAGCATGCCCACGACATGACGGAGCTGCCGCGCATCTGGTAGGCGCACATACCGCCCGCGTGAATGCCGGTCGGCCATCGCCAGCCTCGAGCAGCGGATAGCATGGTTGCAGCCGCCACAGTAGGCGCCAACCGTCATATGCCTGCCGGACACCGGCAGAACCGCCGATGAAGTCGATGTCGCGTTGGTCCATCCAGCTTAGACACTCCACGTCCAATGCCGTACCGCGGTTTTCCGCCTGGAGCTGGCTGCGGCCAAGCGGCAGAGTTGGGGCGTTATGCTCTGTCCCCTCTGCCCTGGCCCTGTACGGACATGGTGTGGCCAGCGATATCGTTTTTCGTCGTGGTGTCGGTGCCCAGCGAGCCACCTTCACACTTCCGTTAGGTCAGAGATGGGGGCGGTAACGTCCCGCCGCATGGCAGCGAGGCGCAGAAATCAGGATGCCGGACTGGCAGCGGCGACAGGTCTCACGCCGGAGCGGCGGCGATGCTGGGCAGCAGGTTGTGGCGCTTGGCCCGATCCAGCAGGCTCTTGACTGACGCCGCCGCCCAGGTGCGCCCGCCCCGGGGAGTGGTCTCGCGCATCGCCTCGAGCTGGGCGCCGACGGCGCGCAGCGACAGCGCCGGGTTGGCGCGCACGATGCCGGCCACCAGCACCATCAGCCGGTCGTCGCCGCGCACCACCGGCGCCGTCTCCAGCAGGCGGGCCTCGGCCAAGCCCTCGGCCACGAAGGTGCGCACAGCCCGGCGCAGCCGCTCCTCGGTCCAGTGCCGCCCCGGCGGCAGCTTGGCGTTGACCGCGCGCGTCACCGCCGCCCAAGATCGGGCCGGCCGGAGCTTGCGCACCACCGGCAGCCACTCCTCCGCCGTGCGGGTCAGCTCCGCCAAGTAGAGCTGGCGCTGCCGGTCGGAGAGCCGCCGCGCCGCCTCCTTGTCGCCGCGCTTGAGCGCGGGATTGCCCCCTACCCTGCCCCGTGACTTCGCCGCCTTCAGCCCGGCCCGGGTACGCTCCCGGATGAGTGAGCGCTCGTACTCGGCCACCGCTCCCAGCATCTGTAGCACCAGGGTGCCGTGCGGGCTCGCGGTGTCGATCGGGCTGGTCAGACAGCGGAAATGACACCCCCTGCCCCGCAGTTCCTCGATCACCTCCAGCAGGTGGGAGAGCGAGCGGCCGAGCCGGTCTAGCTTCCAGATGACCAGGGTGTCGCCGCGGCCGAGCCTCGCCAGAGTGCGGGCCAGCTCCGGCCGCGCCCGTGAGGCGCCGGAGGCCTTCTCCTCAAAGATCTCCGAGCAGCCGGCGGCGCGCAGCGCGTCCAGCTGGGCGGCGGTGGTCTGATCGTCGGTGGAGACGCGGGCGTAGCCGACCAGCGCCATGGCTTCCCCCAGGGAGTAAGGGTGTCCTTTCAGACCCTTTGTAAAGTTTAAGCGCACGGAAGGAAACGGTCGTTTCGGCATGCGCCATTTTCTTTACAGCTGTCGGTCAGCACCTGCTGTTCAGGCTTAGCGCAGAGCCACAACCGGGCGGATGAAAACCAGCGGAAAGGATGATGCAGCCCAGCAATGGCTCCAGATCGGTTTCCCCCCCCTGGGCCCGGTGCCTAGTTCCGAGGCCGCCCGACGGGCCATAGGCGACCTGCCGAGTCTACGGATTACCCGTGGATTCGCCTGATGAACCCGACGATCTGGAGGGGCTGTTGGCGCCGAAACGGCCCAAAGCGCGGGAGTCTACTGAATGACCCTGCGGCAACATGACCGTTCACACATACTGAATGACCCAGCTTCGGTGTCGGGCGGCACTTGCCGAAGTCGGGCGGGATCGCTCACAAATTCAACACAGCGCTTGGCAGGGTTTAATCGCTGGCGTAACCCCTGCGGTATCAGGTACTTACGCGCCGCTGTCGCGCAGTGCGAATCCCAGAGCCGCGGGGAGGCCTGCCAAGCGGCTGTCTTGCATGTACCAGCCATAGTCCAGGGTAAAGGCGTCGCCCCGGTCGTCGCGGCGCAGCGAGAGCTCGTCCGGCAGCAGGGACAGATGCCAGGTCGTCTCGCCAAGAGGATGGGGGGCGGCAAAACAGGGCGTCAGCAGCGCCAAGGCGGCTCCCTCCTCGGGATCGCGGACCGAACTGTAGCGGATCAGATCGATGCCCTCGTCCTGGGCCGCCATGCCCAATGCTTGGCAGGCGGCGACGGCTTCGCGGTCGGTCCAATCCGCGCGCCGGGCCAGGAACGGCGGCTGAATCAGGTCCAGCGCCAGGGGGGCGGCAACTGCGACGCTGAAGACCGTGTAGGTCTTCAGGCGCGGCGGCGCGATGGCCATGAGCGGGCCGCAGAGCCACAGCATATGGTAGAAGGCGGCCTCGCACAGGGCCGTCCTGTCCTGTTCGGCCGCATAAAACAGACCCCGACTGGCGGGCCGGGAGAACCGGCTGCCGTAGCGATCGTCGGGTTTGTAGCGGAACGGCGTCTTCAGCAGGTAATGCAGATGCTCAGTCCCCGGAGCGTAGCGCGGCTTCGCCCGGTCCAATGCTTGCTCCAGAACCAATTGCTCGTCGGCAGAATTGACGAGCTTCATCGTGGCGAACCCGCTCTGGCGCTCCACCGCCCGCCATGCGGTCGTGGCGTGGGGCCGTGCCTCAGACCTTAGCGCGGAAGGCATCGATGTGGTCCACCGTGGAGATCAGCCCGCTGAAGCTGCGGATGAGGTTCGCTGGTGCGTCGTTGAGATACCGGTTGGGTGTCTTCAGCCAGCTGACCGCATAAGCAAGATCGCCGTCGCAGATGCCCTCCAGCGAGCGGAACAAGCGGATGAAGTGAAGTGCCGCCTCGTACTGCTTGGGCTTGCTGGCATCGAGCACCATGCCGCCGCCGCGCATGCGCGAGACGGTCGCCTCGGAGACGCCGATGATCTCCGCCAACTGGGCGCCGTTGATCTGCAGCAGGTCGGCCGCCCGCAGAACGGCCGTGGTCACGATCTCGGCCTCGCTTCTGGCCAATCCCAGCTTGGGTCGTACCGCCATGCGTCATCTCCCGAAAGATAATAGATTATATCTTTCCTGTGAAAACGATGCCAGCGGTCTGCAGGTTCCACCAGACGTTTCCCGCGAGTAGCCGCTAACGGGGGCCTTGAGAAGGCGGCATCCTGCTGCCCAGCAGACGTGCTGATCTCAGAGCGACAGTGCCAGAAAAAGAACCTGGAGAGGCGGTGGACCATGGTGGTATCGCGCCAACTGCCTTTGGCCGCAAGAGTCCACAACGTCCTGCTTCTACTGGACCGCGGCTGCCAGCGCCGCGTCGCCGGTCGTCCCTCGAGTCGCAAGAGTCCACGCCGCACCCCCACGGTCGCCAGAGTCCACACACGCAACATCGGTTCCGTAGCCCCCTGCCCTACCTGGAACTGCCCCTTCTCAGCGATCCTGCCGCTCTCGGCGATCCGAGCCATGGACTCTTGCGACTCGGCAGCGCTGGAGACGGCCGCGTGGGTGTGGACTCTCGCGACCGCAGCCGGGGGAATGGAAAAAGGGCCGGCGGTTGGCCGGCCCTTCGAGATCTTTGCGTCTGCGTGGGTACCCGAGCGTGCTCAGCCGCTGACCAGCACCGGCCCGCGTTTGGCGATCGGCGGCCGCGATGGATGAAGCATGATGCCCTTCTCCGTCACCTCCATGCGCGCCTCGGGATAGACGGCCTCGGCCTGGCGCAGCGCGTCCAGGAAACGGGGCTTGAAATGCTTCAGTTGGCCGTAGCCGGCGCCGAACTGCCCCATGAGGGCTGCCCAGGTGATGGGTGTTGGCTTCAGCAGCGTGTGCAGCCGGTAGGCCAGCCAGACATAGACGTCGATGGTCAGGCTCTGGTTGCTGATGAGCCGGATGGCGGTCTCGCTCACGGGCACCGGATGCTTCTTCAGCTCGGCGAAGAAGGTCTCGCCCAGCACCACGCGCTCCTCCCACAGTGTGCCCTGCAAGCCGTCGTCGGCGGCGAGTGCAAAGCCCGATTTCACGAACTTGTCCTCATCCCAGGCCTTACGACGGCCATCGTCGCTGGTCCAGGTGAAGTGCAGCCGGCAGGCGCTGATGCGGCTCGCTTGCTCCTGGACGTCCTTATAGGACTTGCCGCCGACCGGCACGTCCATGCGTTCCAGCCACTGGCGCATGGAGCGGCCGAGCTCCACCTCGCGCGAGTTGTTGCGGATGGCCTCGGTCTGCAGATAGAGCAGAATGAGGCGCGCCCGGCTGCCGTAGGGAACACCGACCAGCTTGTCGCTGCCCTGGTGGAAGAGCCGGCCCGGCTCGATGTGAAGCCGCACATTGCGGCCCTCGCGCTCCCAGACCTGGTCGTCGGGCAGGCGCTTGTGGGGCAGTGCCGTGAGGCAGAAGCCGCTGTAGGAGATGCCGATGCTCTCGGTTTCCTCCGCCAGCATGCGGGCGGCGAGATCGATGGACTTCAGCGTGGTGGCGTCGGCACCCTCGGCCAACGCCAATTGGCGCGCCTTGTCGCGGCCATGCTCGAAGATGCGCTTGTGAATCTCGGCCATGCTCCGGCTCCCGACCTCTCAAGAGCCCCCGCCGCCTGATGATGGCGCCGTGGGCTGGGCTACCCTCACCCCCACTTGCCAAACAACCTGCCCAGCCGGGCTGTTCCTGTCCAGTTGGACTCTTGCGGCGCAAGCTATTTGAAGGATTCTTTTTTAGTTATTAGGAGTCCGTCGCAACAGTCCACGGGGTAACCGGCATCGAATCGGGCGTCCGGCCGCCAGAGTCCAAAATCGAGCGCCGGTGTTTTTCTGCCCGAAGCCACTAGGAGACCTTCAGCGCCGCAAGAGTCCAGGGGATAAGTCCTGGTTCTGGGGATAAGTCGGCGCGACTCGGATCGCATTCGGACGGCCGGATCTGGTCGCAAGAGTCCACAGCCGGCTGCTCGCGGTTCTGAGATCAGAACAGCCGGATTCAACGCCCCAGCAGCGCCGTCAGCCGCTCCAGCAGGCGCTCGGCCGCCGCCCGGTCACGGCCTTTCAGCGGCGCGCCACTCGCGAGATGCTCGTCGACGCGTCCCAGCATCTTCTCCCAGCCCTTGGCGCGCAGGGGCTTGGCGCCGGCCGCACTGGGTGCGGCGCGCACCTGTGCCGGCGCTCCCGCCTTGTGGGCGCGGATGAGGGCCGTGGTCGGCACGCCGCCCTTGGCGGCCGATGCCGTCCACAGCGCCAGCTGGTCTGCGGCCGGCAGCGTGGAGAGCTCCACCAAGGCGCTGCGTGAGACCTCGCCCAGGCGCGGATCGGCGACGATGGCATCTGCCAGTCGCAGCAGGCCCAGGGTCTCGGAGACGTAGCTCTTGGACTTACCGAGCGATGCCGCCAAGCTGGTGTGGTTCTGCTCCAGCCCCTGGCGCTCGGCCAGTCGCAAGAGCCCACGGGCCTCCTCCAGCGGTGCCAGGTTCTCGCGCTGGATGTTTTCCACCAGGGCCGCGACCTCGGAGCCCTCCTCCACCTCGATCACGTCCATCTCGGCCCAGCCGAGCTGGCGCACGGCCCGCCAGCGGCGCTCGCCGGCGACGATCGCGTAGGTTCCATCGGACAAGCGGCTGACCACCGGCGGCGAGATGAGGCCGTTGGCTCGGATGCTCTCTGCCAGTTCGGCGAGTTTCACCTCATCGAAGGTGCGCCGCGGCTGGTCGGGATTGGGCTGGACCCGGTCAACCGCGACCCGGCGCAACCGCATCTCCTGCTCTGAGGCCAAGCCCGCCATGTTGCCCTTGCCGTGGCCGAGCGACTTTGCCAGCAGCGCGTTGCCGCTCTTCTTCTGCGTTCCCGTCGCCATGGTCAGCGTGCTCCCTCAGTCTCGGTCTGGGTACGGGCTCTGGCCAGCGGCTCGCCGCTGGCGAGCCTGGTCGCCATCTCGGTGTAGACGGCCACACCTTTGCCGTTGGGCGAGCGCTGCACCGCCACGCGGCCCATCCGGGTTGCCTGGCCGAACAGGCCGCTCTCGGGCACCGGCGCCAGAATGGCCTCGGCGACATTGGCGGAGAGCAGCTCGATGATCTCGCGCTCCCCTGCCCTGTCCTTCGCCTGGGTCGGCAGAATGCCCATGATCTTCAGGCCGCGGTTGGTGCGCCGCTGTACCTTGCCGATCGCCACCAGGAACTGTGCGAGCCCCATGCTGTCCAGCGGCTCGGGGCGCACGGGAATCAGCAGCTGGTCGGCGGCCGTCAAGATCATCTGGGTCATCAGCCCCAGGGTCGGCGGCGCGTCGATCAGAACGAAGTCGTAGTTGCCGCGGATTTCGGCGAGCTTCTCGCGCAGCATCATGTCGACGCCGGGCTCGGCCCGCAGCAGCTCGACCGCCGAGAGGTCGATATGCGCGGCGACGAAGTCGAGATTGGCAATCTCGGTCGAGCGGACGGCGCTCGCCATGGGCCGGCCTTCCAGCAGCACATGGTAGAGCGTCGCCTTGTCGGAGAAGGCCTCGGAGGCGTCGATGGTGAGCGCCGCGGTGGCGCTGGCCTGCGGATCGCCGTCGATCAGCAGCACGCGCTGGCCCTTCATCGCCAGCGCTGCCGCCAAATTGACGCTGGTGGTGGTCTTGCCGACGCCGCCCTTCTGGTTGCAGCAGGCGATGGCGAGGCCGGAGACGAACTCCTGGGCGATCAGCGCGTTGACCTCGCGGGGAATGCGCACGCCGCCATTCTCCCAGTTGCTGACCTTGGCGGCGTCATAGCGGCGGTCCAGCATGGCGTTCAGCCACTCGGCGAACTCCTGCTGGCTCAGCGCCTTGCGGACCCGGACCCGACGCATCTGCTCGTTGTTGGGAACATCCGCCATCTCGACCCTCATTCATTGCGTCAATATCGTTTGAAGAAGTTGACGCAAGCGGTCAAGCGACAATTGCGCCTTTCCAATGCCGAGCGCCTAGCGCTGCTCGGTGGCTGGAACAGGCGTCATGCCGGAGCTCAAGCTACCTTCTGCTTGAGCTCCGATATTTGCCGCTGAGGCTGCGGTCGATCGGAGCAAGCGGCGACGGGCTTCTGGGATCGAGGACATGTCAGGGCGAACACTTTCGCGCTGCTGCATCCTTGCGTAAGACAGTCCCGGCAACTGCATGTTCTGAGATCAGAACTCCCCATACCGCTTGATACGCCGTCACTGACGCAGGCCACTCCGTCGCATTATGGGCAACCCGGGTTCTCGTAAGCGATATGGCGCCAACGGGCGGCCCTGACGGCAACAAGACACGCAGGTGCATCGCGGCACCTCTCGGGGTGATCCTGAATGGTTGCAGGATGTCCAATCCTGCCCGGTCGCGACCATGGGCGGAATTGCCAGCTTCCGCCAGCCGAGGGAGATGGCACGCGGCCACCCTCGGCGGAGACTGCCGGCGAGCACCGCATGAGGTTCGATACGCGCGTGCGGCTAGCCGGACGGCCTGCCACTATGATCAGGCATGCTGCGCCCAGCTCAGGTCCCGGGGCAGGGGAGGAGAGTCATATATAGAACTTGAACGGCAGCTTCGGTTCTCCCTCGATAGGAGCCGACATGAGGACATCGCCGATCGCACTGGCGAACTTGATCGTCACCGGTAAGCGATCATTATGGAGGCAGGAGTTGAAGTTGATCTTCGTCAGACCGAGAACGTCGGACAGCACTGTTTTGATCGGACACTGGCCTCGGATCACCTTGACGGAAAGAGGATTGGGCGTCTCCGGGCCCATGTAAGTATCTAGCCGGGGCGCATAACCCGAGGTCCACAGGTAAGCGTGATGATCGCTCAGCAGCAAGGCTGTGCCACGGATGACAGGGTAGTCGCCAGGCCGATAAAGCTTCAACTCGTCCCACGCATCCGTGATTTGTACACCCACCAATGCGGTTTCCGGAGCGCAGCCTTCCACAAATCCTTCCCACTCCTCGGCCGTGAATGCCGACTGTGCGTGAATGAAGAGTTCGCGCGGTGGCACCCGATGCAATCTTCGGTATTCCTCGACTACCATGGTGATCAGGCTACGAGCTGCGGGCCGATCCAGATGGAACTGGCGGGTGTCCGTCTGGAACCACGGCCCCAAAGCTCCACGAAACACAATGCCGTCGCCATTCGTCAGGAACATCTGCGCGGCACAGCAGGCATGTGTGGTGTCAACCGCTAGTTCGCTCCGCTTATAAACGAGCCCGACATAGCAGACGTCCGGGCGCACGTTGGCCAACTGCCAGGGACGACCGCCTGCCTTGTAGTAGGCACCGGTACCCAGCTTCCACGCCAACGTTGCCGGATCTTCGACACGGCGGACGGGTTGTCCGTTCGGCCGCAGAAACTCCTCCGGAGCAAGTGTCGTCTCGCGCACGATCTGAGTGACGATCTTGTCTTTCAGCAGCCGCGCCTTCAACTGGCGGCGGAAGTGCGTGGCGTACTGGTAGACCTCGGCTTCCTGCTCTTCCTCCCCAAACAGAGTCGGCTCGCGCAGCAGCCGCTTCGCGCGCTGCTGCGAAACGCCGACCGCACTGGCGATGCGATCCTCTTTCCGAACGGCCGATTGGGGGCGGCCGAGATCATAGACAGTCTCCGGAATGATGACGAACCAGAAAGCGGGCGCATTCTCCAGCCGGTTGTTCTCGGAGATCAGACGCGAGGCAAAAAGATCGACGGTGCGGTGAATGGCGTCGTGACGATTGCTAAGTCTCAGCAATCGTTCGATCTGTACAGGATCTAGATCATCGATGACGCATACTGGTTCTTTTGGCCACTCTGCATGAAAGGCGGCCGCGAATCCGGGAAAAGGCACATGGTGAGCCTCCACCGCCTTCGACTGCCGGCTTGGCGCCGGAACGTCAATGAAAGTGCGAACCTTCGTCGACCATGCCTGAAAGCGACGGATGCCTTCGGCTGTCCCGATCACACCATACCGCAGCATTGACAGCTGGGCGGGCTCACCGACAGGACCAAATAGGAACAGGCCGTCCCTTGGATAGACAAGCTGCTGGCCATAGCGGAACTCCAGGGCTGGTTCCTCAATGTGTATGAGCCTCGGTGCCTCGCGCTTCTCAGTCATCGGCGCGCTCCTGCGGATCGCTTGCCAGCTCCTCTTCATCGGCGATTTCCTCGGCGTCCCCCGGATCATCCTCGTCGGGATCTGGTGCCTCTTCCTCGATTGGCATGCTGACTGGCGCCTCCCACACCATCGGCGGCAGTGCCAGACGAAGTGGCTCATCGCCGCCAACGGGAATTCGCAACTCATCACCGCCTTCCGCGAGCCAACTCAAATATGCCAGAAGCATGTCCCGCCAGCGGGCGTTGCGCCAGGTTTTGGCAAAGGATCGTCGCAACCGATGCATCCGCGCCGCATCCGCGAATGGCTTCACGCCATCTTCAGAGAAGATCAAACGGCTCGTCACCCGCACGTGACGCATCGGGGCGGTCCGCACGGCGACGCTGATGCCAAAGTGCCAGTGCATGTTGCGCTTGTCCGAACGGCCTGTGATCTGCCGAAGGCCGGCCAAGTTCGCCCAGCGAAATGGCACCTTTCCCTTTGGCGCCACACTTTCGCTGGGCCACCAGGCTTGCGTACGGCCGGTGAGCGCATAGGCCTCCAAGCCGCGCATACGGAAAAATCGCTCCAGGGCCTGTCGACCAAGGTTGCTGAAGCTCTTTCGCGCTTCATGAGCACTAAGCGCGACGTCAGGCCACCCCTCATCAAGCAGGATTTCCGTTGCTCGCTCTGCCTTGATGATCAGAGGGAGGTCCGGACCGAAGTGCTCCTGGAGTTCATCAAGCCGGGCAAAGCTCAATAGCCCTCGCATATAACGAATGGCTGGCAAAGGAGCGTTGGCTACTGCTGCCTCGACCCGGCTGTGGCTGACCCCGGATTTGAAATCGAAATAGCGCATGGAGGAGGGGAGACCATTAATCCGAAGCCAGTTTGATACGAGCGGTTCCGGCTGCGGCACGGGTTCGCGTGCGTGAAGGAGCTGAAGATCACGCCAGACGTCGGTGCCGGCCCCGGCTTGTCGTGGAACGTTGTAGGTCTCTTCTAAGGTCTCCAGCAGCTCACGAAGGCCCAGAGCCCAGCCCCGTTGGAAGTCTATGTACTGTGCATGGGCAATCAGGAAAGGTGCGTCAAAAGGGTCTAACCGGAGAGGAATGATGAAGGCATTGTCCCCCAGTCTGCGTCCTACTTCCGACGCGATGTTGATCTCGTTGCGCACACCTTGCTTCTCAACAGCACGGGCATTCGCGACGAGCAGAACCTTGCAGGCCCTGTTGCGTAAAGCGTCCTCGAGTTTGCGGGACCAATCGTCGCCGCCCCTAAGTCGCATAACATCCGCCCAGACCTCATAACCCAGAGCGGCCAACTTTGCGCCGAGCCAGATGGTAAACGGGTTGTCCTCCGGCGTTGCGTGGCTGATGAACAAGGCTTCCCGCGGTTGCTGCTGCATTCTGATGATCCGACCATCCTCAGCTTGATAAGCCAGCATGCTTCCCAAGTCGCATCAGTCAAGCGGCATCGATCCGTCGCTGCAAAACCAGAAGGTCTACTGGGGTGCTTGGATAGTTCTGAATAAGAGACACGAAGATCTCATATCGGTGCCTTGACGTCGCCCTTGCGCAGACGCGTCATAGGTCGGGGAGGGCAGGGACACTCCAACTTCTCCCGCGCCGTGAGGCTGCGCTGGGGGCCGGGCCGCTCGTTTCGGCAGACCACATATGGCCCGCAGTCTTCGTGGTCCGGTTCCACTCGCTCTGCGGTCGCCCTTCTTCCATCCTAGGATACTGCTTCCAGGCAGGCGCGGTCGCGCGCTGCGCTCCACCATCTTGGATAGAAGCAAACTGGATCAAGACCAAGCCTCTCTCTGCATGTGGATCGACGTGAAATGAGGACTGCGTTCTGGGGGTGATCGGAGTCCGAAGGGGATCTGTCGCAGTTTTGGTGGTGATCGGCTGTTGGCGGTGCTGGTTCATCTTGAGAAATCAGCAGCATATCTGGGATGCTCCGCCCCGCGGCGCTGCTGCCCAGTGACTTGGCCGTGCTCGAAGTCCAAACCACCGCGTCTCTTGCTCACGCTGACCACTCGGAGCACCGCCAGATCTAATCGTTGCTTGGTCTGCGCCAGGCGTCGACAGCAGCGCTAAGCTGGACCTGTACCGCTGGGTGGTGGAGAGGACACTGGCTTGGTTTGGCCAATTCCGCGGCCTTGGAATCCGCTACGAGCGACGCGCCGACATCCACTGAACGCTTACCATCCTCGCTGTCGTCAACGTGATTTGGTGCGTCGCCCGCAGATGGTTCTGCTAGACCCGCAAGGTGCCCCGACCAGGTTGTCGATGGCGTCACGCTTCGTCAGGGAAAATCCCGCGGCCGACGCCTTCTGGAAACGACACGACCTTTTTCACCATCGCCCAGGATGTCTGCCAGGAGTTCGCTCGGATTGATCTCTAGGGCCACAGATAGATCCACTATCATCGATAGCGATGGGTTGAATTTTCCGCCTTCTAGCCTCGAGAGATAAGCGGTACTTAGCCCTGCCTGATGAGCCAGTTCCTCCTGACTCCAGGACCGCGCTAGCCGCAGTCGCCGCAAGTTCTGTCCAAATCTGATGCGTACATCCGCCATTCAGACGGTATCGGGGCAGCAGCACTTCCCTGCCCATGACATATATGTCATGTTATGGGTCGACCCTGAGGATGCCTTAGCATGACATCCCCGGCTATAGACACTACGGTGGACACCATGAGTGAAACTGTTAACCATTGGAATGAAATTGGTATTCTCGCTAAGAAAGAGATGGGAAATGCTCTATTCGAGGAGATGAGCCTTGATATAAATCGTCTTTCTGAGCTTCGGAGATCTATAAATTATGTTATTGAGCTCTTAACCGGAGTGCCGAATACACTTTTTTTGCCACCAAATCATAATGTCACGTCATCTGTTCTAGTTCATGGTGGCGCAAGATCCTGGTCTTCGGCTCGAGAAGCATGCAAGGGAGAGAAAGACAGGTTTATAGCATTTTGTTACGGGGTTGCATGTCAGCTAGCTGAAGTCTTGAATGGAAGTGCTCTAGTAGATGAAGCAGGAGGTGCTTGGGATTTATTTAAGGATGGTCCATTTAAAGTTTGGTCATCTGGACGGGTATGGAAATTTGCTTATGCGCAGGGGTACCAATGTAATGATCCTGCCATTGTCTGGGCTCATGCTTTCAGCACCATGCTAGAGGTTGCTCATATAGAATTCAAAGATGTTGATCCTGTCTTGTTTAATCGGCATCCGTCATACCTAAGAGGCGCCTTATATATAGCTAAACTGAAAGGTGAGCCACCGCCATCGATGAGTCTAAAATATTTTACCATGCACGATCAGTACAAATTAAGAGAACTTATGATTTGTATGATTGAACCAGCTGCATACCTCAGCCATAAAGCTGATGTTTTTGCGGAGTTCCAAAAAATCGTAGATAATACGACGCTATGGATATACGGGTCTGTGCCGTGTCGTAATAATAATAGCACGGCGTAAAGTCTACGATCAGCAGGTTAAAGTCGTCAAGGCTTCAAATGCTGGACGATCAGGCAAGTGGGTCGGCAGTTATTAGGTCATTATCACTGGGCGCTATGTTCCCGAGGGTCGATTACATAACCGGTGGTAATGGCATATTATCACCGGTAATGCTGCCGCCGTGCAGCTTGATTATCGAGCCGAAAGAATGGGAAAGACATATATTTTTCAAGCGCATAAATTTGTGTTACGATTTGTGTCACAGGCGTAACACAGAGGCTGAAATGGGAGATCACTGGAGCATCCGCGGAGTTCCGCAGAAGACACGACAAGCGGCCCTCGAAGCCGCAAAGCGAGAGAGCTTAACTTTGGGTGCGTGGCTGAGTCGCACGATCGATTATGCTATCGCGATCCCTGATACGTCGAATCCACTTGAGCGCAGGCTCTCTTCACTAGAAGGGATGGTCGAGCGCATGCACATCAATGGAGAAAACAGCACTGAATTTGAAAAGCTAAGGAAGAGAGTCGCTGTTCTCGAGAGGGTAATATCATCTCGCCTACGGTGAGAGCGTGGCAGCGATAGGAAGATTTCTCTTACGAGCGCTGCCACTCCGTCTGGCTTGGTGGGTGAGGTGGGGTAGCCGCGTGGCAGCTCTTTAGCGGCCGCTGGTAGTGCCGCAAACTGGTCGATGCCGATCCGGCCGGCCAGCTCCGCGTTCAGAATTACCTCATGTGTTTGGTCTGCTGTGTTCGGCGAGAGGTAAGCCGCGGCCTGGTCAGTCGCCCGGTCAGGAATGGTCTTTCAGAAGCGGGACAGCACCAGAACCCCGGTCTTTGAGCGAAGCGATCTCGCTTTGTGCATTCGGCTGGAAGACGATGCCGGTCACGACATAGAGCTCGCCGCCGTGCGAGCTTATATGGCGCACTGTAGCCGTCAAAGGCAGAGGTCATAGCCGGAGCGCACATAATCCTTCAGCCGCGCCCGAGCCTGGGCCGGCAGCTGCTTCTCCTCGCGGAACACGTTCTCGCGAACGACGCCGCGAGCATTGGCGGCGCGCAGATGCGAAGGGGAGTAGAGCCCAGCGCGCGACACGCTAGGGGCCAGATTGCCATAGCCCAGAAAGCAGAGTGGGTAGCTGTCGCGGGCCAGCGGCGCCGAGAGCACGTCGGGCGCCTGGCCGCCGGCGAAATGCTCCGGACAGCGGGTCGGCGCAGTCTGGGCAGTTCCGGACAGCAGCAGGCCAGTGAGAGCGGCTACAAGGACAGATATCCTGCGCAACTGCAGCTCCTTCACAATCCAGCCTGCTCAATGGACCACCGAGCTTCCAGGCACAGCTGCCATAACGCCCGGGAGCGCAGCAAATCCGCGCCAGCCCGATGTTTTAACCTCGGCAGGTACGGCGTGATCTCGGCAACGAGTTGCGCCGCCAGCGGCATGGGCAGGCCAGCAACTCGGCTCAAGGCTCTCGGCACCGTTTCGACGCGGATGGCGTATGGATCGAGCACCGCGGCCTCCAACAGCCGGCGCAGGCTGCCTTCCACCCAAGGGCTGCTGCTCACGACGACAGCGTCGCAGGCCCTGGCAGCGGCCAGCAGCCGAAGGGCAACGACCGATGTTGGCTTGCCGCGCTTCTCGATGAGCTCGCGCCGGATTCTGTGAGCGCGCTCGTGCTCCGGTGACCAGTCGGTCCAACCAGGCGCTGGCCTGATCAGGACGCTTTCCAGCTCATCCAGTGGCTCGCCCGTGTCCGGGTCGATCTGCAACCAGGCCGCTTCGATGGGATAGCTGTCGGTGAGGCTGTGGCTGCTGACTTCGATCTCGAGGAGGAGGAGCGGGGACACGGAACTCCTCCAGCAGCTGCGCGATCAGATCTCCCGCGGCACCCGCACGTGATTATCGTCAGCATGCCGTGCCGTCGGCGTGTTTGCCATCCTGATCAGCCGCAGGACTTCCTCGTCCGACAGCTCGGCCGGATCGACACGGCGGACCTCGCTCGGTGGGTAATCCGGGTTCACAGGCATCGGCTTGGTACGGCGCATGAGCATCTCCTCGGCGGGGCGGCCGGGAGAAAACAGCAGGGCGGATCATCGGGTCCAGCGAGCGTCCGGCGTAACCGGGCCGGATCACCGGGTGGGGTATAGGCGGCCTATCCTATCGATCAGCCCGATGATCCGGTGCACCTGGCGCTCACGCGCGTGGTCGCCCACATCCACGTCGACCTCCACTGCCTGAGCGACGTCGAACAGCATGCTGCAGGCCGGCGAGGCGCCCCCATGGGCCGAGACGAAGAGCCGAATCTCGGCGTCGCTCGGATCGGCAAGAGCAAGCAAGTCGGCGGTGGAGAGGGGCATCAGGTTTCAATTTCACGAGTGACTGAAAGCGCTCTGACGGAAACTGCACATGCCATATGAAGCCGGCAGTGGCAATCGATCAGAGGATAAAGCGATGGGCTCTAGATCAGGGGGTAGGGGCCGAGGAACAGGTCACCCCGGGCGCGCCGTCGCAGCCAGTTGAGCCGACGTTGACGCCGGTGCTCATCCCGGTCATGGCGCAGATGACAGCGCCCGCACCAAGCCGCCAAGCTGGCGTCATCGACAGTCCAGGGCTCATGGTTCCGGTGACAAGCCGCCAGCTTCACCTGCTTCTCGCGCCGACCAGCCAGCTCCACCAGGTCGGGGTTGCCGCAACGCTGACCGGCATCATCACGCCAGACGCCGGCGGCCATGTCGAACCAGCGGCCGTCTGCCAGCTGCGCCACGCGGTGGCCATGCGGCCGGCCGCAGCATTCGCATCGGCCCTTGGCACGCTCGAACCGCACGCGCTTGCTGATAAGCTCCCAGTCTATGGGATACAGAAAGCGCGTCTCAGGACGGATCGGCATGCCTGAACCCCTTGGGAAATCCCAAAGATTCTAAGTTCTCCAGAGAACGCCGTCACCCAAAATCCGTTCCCCTTTTGGTCACATCCGAGCGGGGCTGCCCAGCCGGAAGGACAGGCCTATCCGGCTCCAGCCGCCACACCCATATGCCTGCTCCGGCGAGCCGCCGAATGAAGCGGTCGGCAGCGTCGCCGGGGGGCGCTCCGGTAGCTGGGAGACTGGCTGCCGGGGAGAGCCTTGGGAGATTGTCAGCGGCCCCGGCCCTTGGTCCCCAACCCCAGCGCCTTCGCCAAGCTCGAGCGCTTCTTGGTGTAGTTCGGCGCGACCATCGGGTATTCAGCAGGCAGGCCCCACTTGACCCGGTACTCGTCCGGCGTCATGCCGAAGCGGGTCATAAGGTAGCGCTTCAGGATCTTCAGCCTCTTCCCATCCTCAAGGCAGACGATGTAGTCCGGCATTACCGACTTCCTGATCGGCACGGCCGGCTGCTGCGGCTGTGACGAAGGCGCTGGAGGCTGGCCGAGTTGGGAGAGGGCGGTACGCACCGCGGCGATGACGGCCGGGATCTGGTCCGGTGCGACCTAATTGGCGCTCAGATAGGCTGCGGTGATCCGGGCAACCTGGGGCAGGGGGGCGGTGTCCGACATGAGTGCTCCTGGGCGTTGAAGATCACCAGGATAGCCATTGCCCGCTGATTGTGGAACTCTCCCTCCGTACAGCCTAGCTCTCCTACGGATCGAGATCGACCGCCCTCCTGTGCTGACGCTCTGGCCCGGAGGAGGCAGAGCGCCTTGGCTTTGACCCAGCTGGGATGGAGCTGATCCAGGCGTACAAGCGATCCGATCTCACGGCAGCAGAGGTGATGAAGACAGGACCTAATTGCCGGCGGCTTTGGCATCCAGGAAACGGCGGAGTGTCAGCAGCTCTCCAAAAGAGCTGGAGACCAGAAAGCTGATCGGTGTTGCTCCAGCAAACACAGGGCCATGGTTGGGGCTCCTGAGCCACTTAGGGGCGTCGTCATCGTTCCAGACGGTATGGAGAGCGCCGTAGACGCCCAGAATGGCGCTGATCCGCATCAGCACCTCGACAGGCAGTTCCACCGTTTGATGCTGGAGGGCCTGTGCCAACCAAGCAGCATAGATCTCCGCCGACGGCGCTCCGATCGCCTGCTGCGCCTCCAGCTCCGATAGCTGCCAAGCTGCAGCGATCTTGGCAAACGTCCGCAGCCCGGGACCGCTCAGCCGTCGGCGCGATCCCGCATCGGCAAAATCGGGGACGGCGTCTGAGGGTACTGATTCTGAAACCGCCATACCCCTCTCCGTTTCGCCGTACCGTTCGGACTTTGCCAAGCCAGCTGTAAACATCCAAGCAGAGGCGCTGGTGTATCGTCCGGAAGTGCGTTGGGCAAAGTATACTGCGAAGCGGGAAGGGTTTCGATGCCGATCAGCATCGAGAGTCGAGTTCAAGTCTGTGAAGGACTCAGGTCCACAGGGTCGATCGAGGTGGTCCAGTACAGCGCCGATTTACACGCTCGGCACTGCTGTCAACATATGGATCAGGAAAAGGGGGAACCACATGATCGCCGTGTTCCAAGTCGCTCCGACCATAGACGGCTGGGTGGTGGAGAGGCCGGGAAGCCGGAAAGGGTCGGCGGTCTGCTCCACACAGGCGGCTGCTGTTGACGCGGCCGCAGCGGTGTTGCGGAAGGCTGGCGGTGTCGTCCGGGTAGTAACGAACATTAACAGAGTCTGTAGGGAGCTGGTGATCATCGGTGGCGACGGGTTCGCGCGGCTCGCCGCCGTCGAGGGGATAAGCCTCACACCCGAAGCGAAGGCTCGCCTTTGCCTGTTTGATGCGGCCGACCTGAGCGATGCCGAACGCCGACGCATGATCCTCGAGGCCCACAGGGGGACGCCCTGATGCCCTTCTGGATGTCACCGCCAAAGCGGGTGATTATGCTGCAATTATTCCGCTAAACATAAAACACGCCCATGCGGTTGCGTGACTGCCGCTCATACGTCACTCCTCAGTGATGAGATCCTTCTCCGTGACCTCATAGCGCTTCGGCGTCGGATCGTAGCTCATACCGATGGGCGTACCGGGGGTGGCCGTCTGACGATACGCCAGCATCTGGTCTACGGCGTCGGCCGCTGCCTTGTTCCGCCGCGCCCATTTCGGAAGCTTTGGTGCCTTTGACAAACCATGCACTCCTTCACCAGGGAAAAAGCCCTTTCAGGCGTATTCGACGACCAGCCGTCTCCCACTGTCTCTGGGCGAACCTCTTGCTTGTGACCGGACTATCCCGCATCCGAGCGGAACTTACAGTAGTAAGTGGGGCTGGCTTTGCTCACGCCCTTTACGCGCGATCTGGGCGCACCAGAGCCTTAACAGCGCCAGATAACTGGGGGACGATAGAGCAAGCGACGGCAATGCTGGTGAAGCTCAATGGGCTGGAGAAGGGGGCGGAGCGACAGCTTTTAAGATAGCCGCTTCCGGTCCAATCCGAAGGCTCACCAGCGGGGCTGAGGAACCTCATCCTCATCGTCGCTGGCGACTGACAAAAGCGGCACTGCCGCCGCGCGCAGCGGTCGCGGCAGCTTTTGCAGAAAATCCTCGTCAAGTGGATACTGCGTCAGATGGTTCAGCAGGATGTCACGCACGACCTCCGCTTGCAGGCGGTCGCGGCGCTTCTTCACTGGCTCGCGATTGGCTTGGTTCGCCAGCCAAGCCTTGTGCACCATCCAATTACGCGGGTCGGGAACCAGCATCGGCGCCGGGTAGCCGTTTTCGTCCACCACGATGGCTGACAGCGAGGGGACGTTGACCAGCCATTGCAGTCCCAGGATGGGTGCTGGGATTAGATCGCCGTCGCGCAACGGGTCCTCGCCGGGCTGCTTGATCCAGGGGGCCTTCGGCTGCGCCCTAATGAGATCGACCTGGAAGCCGTCCTTGTTGGCGACGGTGAAGGTGCGGCCCTGAACTCGGTCGAAGGTGTCGTCGGCCTTTCGCAGCAACGCCAGGATCGAGCGCTCGTTTTCGTCCTCCACCATGATGCGCAGTCGCCGCCGCGCGTCCAGCAGCAGGTCGATGTCGCCGGTCGCCAGCGCGTCGGCCATCACCTGAACTCCGGCGGAGGCCTCGTAGGCATAGAGCGCATTGGTGCCGACGATCCGCAGATGCCCCAAGACGTCCGCATCGTCCAGCGCGCGCAGGACACGGGCAACGGTGCGCGGCACCCGGCCCAGGCCGATTGCCTTTGCCATAGCGGCCTGAGTGTTCAGCGCCCTGGTCAGGCCCGCCAAGCGCTCTTTGGTTCGAACTTTGCCAGCGGTGAAGTCAGCCAGCATCTTTTCGGTCTCGGGTGACCGGCGGCCGAGGCCGGTTTGGGAGCGGGAGACGATGCGGACCAGATATTCGCCATGGTCGCGCTCGACAAAGCGCATCGATCCCTTGTAGCTACGGCGCATCAGGCGGTCGGCGTCGCGGAAGCTCTGGTAGACCTGCCGGAGATCTATGAGCGTCCGTGCCGAAATTCCATCTAATGCGCTGATTTTGCTCACTTTTCAATATCTCCTGCGCCACCTGGCGACGGATATTGAAAATATAACATTGTCAATGGTTTATAGCAAATTCGTCCTTGTGTGAGCGCTAGGCGGCATGATCGCAGGCCTACGGTAGTCTATAGGGGGAGAGGATCACGGCTGCGGTCCCCTGGGCATCGTCCCGCTGGAAGGGGTCCAGCTCTATATCCTCAGCTAGCCGGACATTCACCTGTTGGGGCGGCAGCAGCGGCATGAAGCTGGATGACCGACTACCGGTGCCGAGGACCGGCAGATGACCAGGCAACTCAGCGAGCAGATCACGCAACTCGGCGACCGTCAGGGCACGGACCATGGCAATGCTCCCTGGATCTTGAGTGAAGTTAGGGTGGTTTATCCGTTTTTGGTAACTTTTCGCGTTTCCCGGGTGTCGCTTGGCCTGTTCAGATCATTGGTTGTGTCGAAGATGTTCCCGAACTGATTGACCACGTTGCCGTGCTCGTTGACGGAGTAGATCGGGAGACCCTTGGCCGAAAGCTCAGCCAGCGCCTCTTCCTTGGCGTCGTCGAAAGTCTGCACGACGAAGGGCGCAACGGTGGTGACGTCGTCAGGCGGAACCTTCCCGCGCTCGCGCTTCGGTGCCATAGCCATCCCTCCCCTGCTGGCGCCTTAGAGATTGTCCCACAGACCGTGGGACGATTACCAACGGGCCGTTGCGCAATTGTGCCACCGCCTCCTGCCAGCGCAGCCGGCCGGCGATTTGCTGTGGCGACCAGCCGGCCCGCAGCTGCTCCACGACATGGGCCCGCAGCTCGGGCCGCCGCGGGAGCTTGGATGAGCGCGCCCGCCGCCGGCCGGCCAGGCGCTGGGCGGAGACCGGGAAGTAGCCGCGCTCCTGGTTGCCCCAGCGGCCTTGCACCGCGCTGTGGTGGAAGTTGCGCGCGATCTCCCGGTGGATGGTGGAGCGGTGCCGGCCCAGCAGCGTCGCGATCACGGCGACCGGCTGATGCTCCTGCAGCAGCCGGAAGATCGTGCGCCGCTCGGCGAGGGTGAGGTGGGCGTAGTGCAGTCCCATGTGGCTCTCCTCGGGCAAAGCCCTGATAATCAAGGAAAGTCGCACTTCGGAATAGAACCCACCCCCGCTAGGCGCCTTCGCGGTGATATGGATATTTATGAAAAATGCTGAGATTGCTGCGGAGTGGCCGATAGACCACGTCGCCATATCCGAGTCTTATCGCGTCCGGAGAGATTATTCCGGGTCTTATTCAGCCGCGATCAGTTGGTTGTAGCGGTCCCGGTCGACGGCTCCTTCGCTCATGATGGCGAGCACGCGGCTCTGCGGGCCGAGACCCAGCGCCTGGGCGACATCCGGGGCTTCCATCGCCGCCTGGAGCGCCGCCAGTCCGGCTGATCCCGTCTCGCCCACCACCAGCGGCGGATCGCCATGTGTGCCTGCCGCCATGTCGCGCATCACGCGAACTGCGGACCCGTCCTCAATCGCGACGGCTGCGTCGGCCGCATGCTTCAGCACGTCCCAGGCCAGCATGGAGACCTCCCCGCAGGAGATGCCGATCATGACCGTGTCAAGGTCGCCCTCGACGATCATCGGCCGCCCCTGCTCCAGGCTGCGCAGCATGCTGTCGGCATTGACGGACTCCACCATGACGAAGGAAGGCCTGGCGTCGCCCCAGGCCTGCCAGAAGTCCGCCGCGATCGCCGCCGCCATGCCGCCGCAGCCGATCTGCAAAAAGACGTGCGTCGGCAGCTCCCCCGGCGGCAGCTGTGCCCTGATCTCCTCGGCCATCAGCGTGTAGCCCTGCATGATGCGGCGGCAATGCTCGACATAGCCGGGAAAGGAGGTGTCCTGGATGAGAATGCGCCCCTCGCGGTCGGCGTCCCGCTTGGCTGCCATGACCGTCTGGTCGTAATTGCCCTCGATCCTGACGATGGTGGCGCCGAACTGCTCGATCGCCGCCTGCCGGCCGGGCGAGACATTGGCGGGCAGATAGATCGTGCATTGGCAGCCGATCTCGCGGGCGCTCCAGGCCAGGGAGCGGCCATGATTGCCGTCGGTCGCAGCCGTCACGTGAACCGCGCGAGCGATGTTCCGGTGCCTGCCAGACCAGAGGTCGCCCTGATCCACCGTCTGCCCGGTGAGACGCGCGACGCGCTCCCCCACCAGCTCGCCGACGGCATAGGCGGCGCCTAGCAGCTTGAAGCTCTCCAGCGGCAGGCGCCGGCTCTCCAGCTTTGCCCAGACCCGCGCGACGCCGAGCGCGCGCGCGAAGCCGTCGAGGCTCGCCAGCGGGGTCTCGCAATAGGCAGGCCAGGCGCGAATTGTGGCCCGGGCACGGGCGCAGCCTTCCGGATCGAGAGCGGCGGCGACCTCGTCATTGTAGTACGGCAGGCGGCCGGCATAACGGTTCGTAGCGACTCGGATCATGGGGCTCCTCCCGTTTTCAATTTTCTTATAGGAAAACTATTGGGCGTACAAGAACCTTGCGCGACGATGCTCTTTCCCGTATCGCGGGGGCAGCCTTGCAGAATAGGAGTGGGGCCCATGGCCGCCCGTGAACGGCGCGGACCGCGTCTCAAGCAGACCACCCCCGCATCCGACAGCCCGTTGGGTGAACGCATCCGCTTCGCCCGTCTGCGCGAGGGCATGACGTTGCAAGAAGCGGCCAAGCGGGCCGAAATTTCGGTTTCCGCCCTGTCGAAGATCGAGAACGGGCGTGTCGAGGTCAAATACGCCACGCTGCAGAAGCTGAGCCGCGCTCTCAATCTCGCGGTGGCCGCCCCCGCGCCAACGCCGGAGGCGGCCGCCCGCGGTGCGCGGGTGATCTCACGGGCGGGTGCCGTCATCGAGCACGACAGCGGCCCCTACCTCTACCGCCTGCATGGCACCGAGCTTCGACGCAAGGCGATGTTCCCGACGCTGATCCGGGTGCGGGCGCGCAGCCTCGGCGATTTTGCCGAATGGAACCAGCACGAGGGCGAGGAATTTGTCTTCGTCGTCTCAGGCGCCATACACCTGCTGTTCGAGCAATACGAGCCCGTGGCGCTGCACGCCGGCGACAGCGCCTATTACGACAGCGGCCTCAAGCACGCGATCGTCTCGGTCAGCACGGAGGATGCCGAGGTCATGTCCGTCGCCTGGTCCCCCACCCGGTTGGCCCGGCTATCGGAATGATTTTTCCTACCGGACAATTCACCGGAAGCGACCGGATCACCGCCCAAGGGCGCTGGCCCGGATGCCGTCCAGGGTGCCGGTCGGCGTGATCGCCTGGGGATCGAGGTGCACATGGATGAGCGATGGCACGCCGCCCGCCAGCGCCGCCTCCAGCGCCGGCACGAAGGCACCCGGCGCATCGACCCGATATCCCTCTCCACCACAGCTCCGGGCCAATAGCGCGAAGTCCGGGCTCTTCAGCATGGTGCCACTGACACGGCCGGGATATTCGCGCTCCTGATGCATGCGGATCGTCCCGTACATGCCGTTGTCGATCACGACCACGACGATCGCGGCCCCGTGCTGGACGGCCGTCGCGAACTCCTGACCGTGCATGAGAAAGCAGCCGTCGCCCGCCAAGGCGATCACGGGCCGCTTGGGATGGCGCAGCTTGGCGGCGATGGCGGCGGGCACCCCATAGCCCATCGAACCGCTGGTGGGCGCCAGCTGCGTGCCGAAGCCGCCGTAGCGATGAAACCGGTGCAGCCAGATCGCGTAGTTGCCGGCCCCGTTGCAGAGGATGCTGTCCGACGGCAGGCGCCGCAGTGCCGCCATGACCTCTGCCATCTGAACCGGGCCCGGATGGGGCGGCACCATGTCGGTCCAGGCGAGATAAGCCCCGCGCGCCGCGTCCCGCGCGTCCCGCCGGGCCGTCGAGACCGACGGGTTGAGCTGGGCAAGGGCCGATAGGAACGGCTCCGGCGCGGCCTGGATGGACAGTCGGGGCTGATAGATCTTGCCAAGCTCCTCGGCCGACGCATGGACATGCACCATGGGCACGCCCGGGTCGGGAATGCCCAGCAGCGTATAGCCCTGCGAGGGCACGTCGCCCAGCGCGCCGCCGAGGACCAGCAGAAGATCAGACCGCCGGACGCGCTCGATCAGGGCCGGGTTCGGACCGAAGCCGAGGTCGCCCGCGTAGCAGGGATGGTGGCCCGACAGCAGCATCTGCCGGCGGAACTCCACGGCGACCGGCAGCGCCCACCGCTCGGCCACCGTGGCGAGTGCCGCCGACGCCGTCTCCGTCCAGCCGCTCCCGCCGGCGATAACCAGGGGCCGCTCGGCGGTGGCCAGCAGGGCCGCGCATTCCCGCACCAAGCCGGCATCCGGCGACGGCTGGACGGAATCGGCGACCGGCGCGTCGGGCGCGGCGACGGCATCGCTCAGCATGTCCTCCGGCAGGACCACCACCACCGGGCCCGGGTGTCCCTGACACGCCATCCGGAACGCCCGGGCGACCAGCTCAGGCACCCGCTCGGCCGCGTCGATCTCGACCACCCATTTGGCCATGGTCCCGAAGACGGCCGCGTAGTCCAGCTCCTGGAAGGCGCCCCGGTTCCGCACGCCGCGGGCGACCTGCCCGATGAACAGGATCATCGGCGTCCCGTCCTGCTGGGCGACGTGCACGCCGGCGCTGGCGTTGGTGGCGCCCGGCCCGCGCGTGACGAAACAGATGCCCGGCCGGCCGTCGAGCTTGCCGGCGGCCTCGGCCATCATCGCGGCGCCGCCTTCCTGGCGACAGGTGACGAAGCGGATCCGGCTGTCGTGCAGCGCGTCGAGGACGGCGAGATAGCTCTCGCCCGGCACGCCGAACACGCGCTCGACGCCCTGGCGCGCCAGGGCGTCGACCAGCAACCGGGCTCCCGTTCTCAGCATGGAGCAACTCCCTGCACGTAAGGGGCTACGCGTGAGCGTGCCCGCCGAAGGCCGACCGTCGGGGCGGACGCCTCAGCCGATGTCGAAGGTGACGCCCTGCGCCAGAGGCAGGTCGCGCGAATAGTTGATGGTGTTGGTGGCCCGCCGCATATAGGCCTTCCAGCTGTCCGATCCGGACTCCCGGCCGCCGCCGGTCTCCTTCTCGCCGCCGAATGCGCCGCCGATCTCGGCGCCGGATGTGCCCATGTTGGCGTTGGCGATGCCGCAGTCCGACCCGGCGGGTCCCAGGAACGTCTCCACCTCGCGCATGTCGGTGCTGAAGATCGCCGAGGACAGCCCCTGCGCGGCGGCGTTGTTCAGCGTGATGGCCTGCTCCAGGTCGGAGTAGCGCACGACATAGAGGATCGGCGCGAAGGTCTCCCGCAGCATCGGTCCCCGCTGCGCCGGCATCTCCACCAGGGCGGGGCGCCGATAGGTGCCGCCCAGGCCGGGAACGCTCACAGGCGTTCCGCCAAAGACCGTGCCGCCATCCGCCCGCGCCTCGTCCAGCACCCGGTCCATCGCGCCGCCCGCGGCCGCGTCGATCAGCGGCCCGACCAGCGTTCCGGGCGCGCGCGGATCGCCGACCGTCACCGAGGCGTAGGCGGCCTTCAGCCGTGGCAGCAGACGGTCGGCGACGTCCTCGTGAACCAACAGCCGCCGCAGCGTGGTGCAGCGCTGCCCGGCCGTGCCCATGGCGGCGAAGGCGATGGCGCGCACCGCCAGGTCCAGATCGGCGGCCGGCGTGACAATCGCCGCGTTGTTGCCGCCGAGTTCCAGCAGGCTGCGGGCGAAGCGTCCGGCGCAGCGCCGGCCCACGGCCCGCCCCATCTCGGTGGAGCCCGTCGCCGAGACGAGCGGCACAAGGGGATTGTCCACCAGCGCCTCGCCGATCTCGCGCCCGCCCTGGACCAGGGTGGCGATGCCCCTGGCCTCTGGGCCGAAGCGCTCGATGGCGCGGTCCAGCAGCCGATGGAGGGCGAGCGCGCACAACGGCGCCTTTTCCGAGGGCTTCCAGACCACGGCGTCGCCGCAGACGAGGGCCAGCGCCGCGTTCCACGCCCAGACCGCCATCGGGAAATTGAAGGCCGAGATGACGCCGACGACGCCCAGCGGGTGCCAGGTTTCCATGAGCCGGTGCCCGGGCCGCTCGGAGGCCATGGTGAGGCCGTAGAGCTGGCGCGACAGGCCGATGGCGAAGTCGCAGATGTCGATCACCTCCTGGACCTCGCCCACGGCCTCCGACGGTGTCTTGCCGACCTCCAGCGTGATGAGGCGCGCCAGATCCTCGCGGGCGGCGGCGACCTCGGCGGCCAGCAGCCGCACCAGTTCCGCGCGCCGCGGGGCCGGGACGGTCCGCCAGCGGCCGAAGGCGGTATGCGCCCGGGCGACGGCGGCGGCCACGCTCGCCAGGCTGTCGGGCGCGACATGGCCGAGCACGGCGCCATCGATCGGCGAGCGCGCGGCGAGGCCTTCGGCCGGCCACTGGGGCAGGCGCAGGCGGTCGGCGAGAGCGGCCATCTCGTCGGTGGTGGCGGTCGATCCGGCAACGGGGGTCATCATGGTCACTCCTGGTGTCGAGAGGCGATCAGGCGGCGGTCGGCAGCAGCCCGGGCGCCTGGCCGGACGCGCCGGCGGCATAGACGCGACCGAAGCGGTTGGCCAGGAACCGGTCAAGCGCGATCTCCTCCTGGCGCACCAGGCCCTGGCCGCGGATCGCGCCTTCCGCGAGAAGATCGAGCACCGCCGCGATGCCGGCGGCCGTGGTGACCTGGATGGCGCTGCGGGCGTGCCCGCCGACCGCGCCGCCGTGAATGCGCGCCGCGAAGGTCTCCTGTTCCAGGCGTCCGCCGCGCTCGCCGCAGACCGTGGCGAAGATCACCACCACGTCCTGCAAGGTGCTCGGCACCGCGTCCTGCAGGACCGACTTCAGAAGGCCGCGCTTGTGGCGGAAGCGCAGATCCTCCAGCAACGCCTTCATCACGGCGCAGTGGCCGGGATAGCGGATGGTCTTGTAGTTGAGCGTGCGGACCTTGCCCGCCCAGGTCTCGGCCAGGGTGCCCAGGCCGCCCGACGTGTTGAAGGCCTCGTAGGTGACGCCGTCGAGCGCGAACTCCTCCAGCCCCTCCAGGGGCGGCGTCTCGCGCAGCTGCCCCTCGACCACAGCCTCGCACGGCTCGCAATACTCGTTGATCACCCCGTCGACGCTCCAGGTGAGATTGTAATTGAGCGCGTTGCTGGGATAGCGCGGCAGGGCCCCGACCCGCAGGCGCACGCTGTCCAGCCGCTCGAACGAGGAGGCCAAGCCGTTGGCGACGATCGAGATGAAGCCGGGCGCGAGGCCGCACTGCGGGATGAGCGCGGATCGCGCTTGTGGTGCCAGCGCCTTGACCCGGCGCGTGGCGGCGACGTCCTCGGTGAGGTCGAGATAATGCACGCCGGACGCCGTGGCGGCTTCCGCCACCGGCACGGTCATGTCGTAGGGAACCGCGCTCAGCACCGCAAAGGCGCCCGACAGGACATCGGCCATGGCCGTCGCGTCGCGGACGTCCACATGGCGCCGCCCGCACGCGGTTCCCGCCTCCAGCGCGTCGAGCGCCGCGGCCGATCCATCGATGACGGTGACGGCGTAGCTGCCGCTGGCACCCAGCATGTCGGCCAGCGTGGCCCCGATCTTTCCCGCGCCGGCGATAACAATTTTACGCATGACGGCCCCTCCATTCTGGACATGCCGCGATCTTGCGGGCCGTCCCGGTCGGAATTAAGTTTCCAATCGTGCGATTCCACTGACTTTCCTGGTCAGTTCGCCGAAGGAACCCGACAGTTTGCAGCTCGATGAAACCGACACGGCCCTGCTGCGCCAGTTGGAGATGGATGGACGCCTGCCGGCGGCGACGTTGGCGCGCCGGCTGAAGCTCTCGCGCACCACGGTTCAAGCCCGTATCGACCGGCTCCTGGCGGGCGGAGTCATCGCCGGCTTCACGGTGCGGCACGGCGACGTCTACCGCCGGGCGCTGGCGCAGGGCCTGGTGATGATCACGGTGGCGCCGAAGCGCTCGGCCACCATCGAAGCCCGGCTGCGGGCGATGCCGGAGGTGCGGGCGCTGCACGCGGTCAGCGGGCCTTTCGACATGATCGCGCATGTGGCGGCGATGGAGATCGGCGAGCTCGACCGGGTCATCGATGCGATCGGCATGCTCGACGGCGTGGAACGCACCACCTCCTCCATCATCCTGTCGACCCGGATGAGCCGCTGATGCGGCGTGAGACGCTGCTTGGGTTCATCCCCGCACGCTGTCTGGTCGGAACGATCCAGCTGATCTGAGCAGGTCGATCACGTCCAACGCCTGTACGGTAGCGACATCGGGCGCCGTCTCCCCAAGGCAAGACTCGCCAAGGCATCAGTTTTCCTGTAGGCCCTGCATCGGTCGCCCCCCTTGGGCGGCCGACAACATCAAGAGCCGGGCGATCCGCCCGGCACCAACCTGCCTACCCGGGCAAGGTGGTGGCCCCCGACGGGCGATGTGGCCGGTTCTCCGGCAACCAAGCGGGCAGTCATGCCATGCATCCGTCGCCATCGCCCGCCCGTCGGCACGACCGGGGACGAGAAAGATGGCCGACGCGACGCACAGGATCTCCGATAACTGGTTGCAGGACCTTGTGGTACGCCCCGGCGACGCGGTGTGGCGGCACCCGCAGGGCGATGCCCCGCCGGCTGGCCCCGGACCCGTCTACTTCGTCGTGCTGCACCGCTCCCACGAACTCTGGACCCATGTCTATAAGGTCGAGAAGCGCCGGGGCGAGGCGACGCGGTTGGTCTGGCTGCTGCGGGCCCTGCCCGGTGACCAGAGCGAGCATGCGCGACGGTGGGTTGCCGGACTCATCCCCTCCTGATTTTTCCCATGAGAAAGTTCGCTGGATCGGATGGGGAGCGTGCTCTAGAGTGACCGTAAAGCATCCGGCGCCTGCCGGTCAGGGAAATCCCTGCAATATCTGTGGATTTATTGCGGCGACAAAGCTTTGCAACGTCCAAGGGGGAGCGCGTCAAATGAAGGTAATGAAGTTCGTCGTGGTCGCCATGATGCTGGGGTCGCTTGTGGGCACGGCAAGGGCGGAAGCGCCGGTCGACCATTATGAGCGCAAGCCCTCGGCGACGCTGGCGCAGGCCGTCGCCAACTTCTCCGAGTACAACGCCAAGCTCGCCGCCCTGCTGGAGAAGAAGGACCTGACGCCGCAGGAGCTGGAGGCCATCCACGAGATCACCTACACGCTGGAGGTCGCTCTGCAGAAGATGAACAGCGACATGGCCAGGCTGGCGGACACGTTGGAGAGGCTGCACAAGGCATCCGAGAACCATGACGCCGCGGGCACCCGCAAGCATGGCGCCTCATATCTGGCGACGGCGCGGACCGTGGTGCCATGACGGCGGCGGTCGGCAGCCTCACGGCAATGCGAGGCTGATCTCCAGGGTGACGCGGCTGTCGCACAGGCGCTCGCAGGCGGCGCCCAGGTCGGTGTCGGTGTAGGCCAGCCCCGCCGTCAGGCTGCCCCGCGTCCAGGCGAGCCCCGCTCCCCAGTCCGTGTAGTCCGGCCCGGCGATCGCCTCCCGGCTCAGCCACTGCCGCCCCAGATGCGCCGACAGCGTCAGCGCCTCGTCCAGCGGCACCTCCAGAATGCCGCGCAGGTACAGCGCATCGCCGGCCCCGCCCGCGTTCTCCGGCGTGTAGATCGCCTCGCTCCCCAGCGTCACCGGCCCGAGGGGCACCGCCAGCGCCAGCGCCCCCTCCCACAGGTCGTAGTCGAGCGCACCCGACGCCCCGGGATAGGTGATGCGGGCGACCGACACGTCGTACTCGACCGGTCCCATGGCCCCCGCATTGCCCAGCACATAGTCCAGCTCGACCGTCGCCTCGTCGCCATCGTCGAAGTCGACGCTGGAGCCCCAGACCGAGACATAGGCCCCGCCCTCCCACAACCAGCCGATGGAGCCCTGCAGCGCCGGATGGTTGTCGGAGTTGGAGACGCCCCGGTCCACATAGTCGGACACCAGCCTGACTTCCCCCTGCAGCCCCGCCTCGGCCAGAGCGGCGGGGGCCGGAAGGGCGATCAGGGCGGCCAGAATAGCGGGAACAGCACGCATGGGATCTCCTTCGGCGGGCCCGGCCGCCGTTCAGGGTGTGTGTAGGGGGGGGTGAGAGGGAGCGGCCTCAGCCCTGGCCGTCGGGCCGGCGGACGTACTCGCCCTCGCTGAACCAGTCCGACAGCGGCACCTCCTCGATCAGCACCTGCACCTTCTGCGGCGTCGGGCCGTAAATCTCGCGCACCGCGGCGGTGATGCGCTGTGCCAGCGCCTGCTTCTGCGCGTCGGTGCGGCCGGTGAACTGGCGGACCGTGACGATGGGCATGGGTGACCTCTAGATCGCGATGGCGGAGCAGCGGTTCAGCACGGCGTGCGCGATGCTGAAGGCGGTGATGGCGGAGGTACGGGGATTGTCCCGGGAGGCCAGCGCCGATATGGCGAAGCGCAGCTCGCCGAAGGCACCGGCGGCGTGGATCTCGTGGCGGTTGGCGCCCAGGCCCGGGCTCGCGGCGAGCTCGACCGCAGTGGCGTCCAGGCCGATGCCGGCCAGCGCCACCAGGGCGGCGACGTTGGCGTTGCGGGGATAGGCGTGGGCGGCCTGGCGCGCGCTGCCGCGGAAGAACACGGTCTCGGCGGTGACGGCGTCCAGGTCCAGCACCGCCTCGGCGGCGCTGCCGCGCCAGGCGTGGGGCGGCTTGGCCGAGCGCAGCGTGACGCTGTCCAGGCCGGCCAGGCGGGCGGCGGCCAACGCGTCGATGCCGCCGAGCGCACCGCCGGGCACCAGGACGCGGCTGCCGGCGCTGCGGCTGGCGCGGCGCAGCGCCTCCAGCACGTCCGGATCGGCGAGCGCGCCGACCGAGGCGACGACCAAGTCGGCGCCGTGGCCCAGAATGCGGGCGCCGTGCTGGCGCACCGCGTCGTGGCCGGCGCACTCCACGACGACGTCGGGCCGGTGGGCGAGCAGCTCGTCGAGCGTGGCGGCGGCCTCGACGCCATCTAGCCCCGGGAGGCCGTAGGGATAGGCGCTGGCTTGGCGCTGCAGGGTGGCGACGGCCTGGACGTCCGTACGGCCGTCGAGCGCCGCCAGCAGCGAGCGGCCGATGGCGCCCAGCCCCACCAACGCAACGCGGGTGGGCCGCCGGCCGCCCACAGGGCGCAGCTCCGTCCCAGGCGTCATCGCCACCGTCCTGCCTCCTTGATGGCCTGTTCGGCCCTGATCAACTGGTCCCGGCGCTCAGGGCACGCCGCACCCGCGCTCTCGCCGATTGGCGCGGCCGGTGGACCGGCCATACGTGCCGGCATCATGTCGCGCAGGGCCCGCACCGCCGGTCCACCGTCAATGGCGTCCGTGGCGCGATCCTGATGACGCTTGTCGCCCCGGTCAGGTCATCGGCGCCCGGATCGGGGAACCGATCGGGCGCGGATCGACGGCAGGCTCGACCGTGTCGCCGCCGGGGCCGCGCCACGTCGCTTCCCGCCTAACCCGCCGTGCGGTGGAAACGGCAAGATGCGGAATGGCCGCGCGCGCCGCTGCCACGACGGCTAAGCCATCGTCCGGCACGGAACAACTCAAGGAAGCCGAGATGCAGAGTTCCTCCCCCGCCTTCATCAGCCTGCGGACCGCCAGTGCCGAGGACTGGGCGAATATCGCCGCCGGCGAGCGGAAGAGCTTGGCCGAGGGCAATGCCGGGGCGGGATTGCTGCGCCTGCTGGAGCTGCAGCGCGACGACGACCGGCAGGGCTGGCCGATCAACCTCTACGACCATTGTTTGCAATCGGCGAGCCGGGCCCTGCGGGCGGGTGCCGACGACGAGCTCGTGTTCCTCGCCCTGTTCCATGACGCCACCGAGATGCTCTCGCCGCTCGATCACGGGGCCAGCGCCGCGGCGCTGCTGGGGCCCTACCTGTCCCCGAACCGTATCTGGCTGCTGAGGCACCATCCGGTTTTCCAGCTGCAGCACATGGTGCACAAGCCCGACGCCGACCGGCAGGCGTTCGAGCGTTATCGCGGCCATCCGGCGTTCGAGGAGACCATCCGCTTCTGCGCCCTTTTCGACGAGAATGCCTTCGATCCTGGTTATGAGAGCCTGCCGCTGGACGCGTTCGAGGGGCTGGTCGACCGGGTCTGCCGCGCCGCCCTGGTCCGGAGCTGATCCGCCGCGCCTCCCCGCCGGCGCGCCAGGCCGGGGGGATTGGCCCATGACGATGGATGCTGCGACCATGCTCTGCCATCTCCCGACGCCGCTGGAGGAGCTGCCGCGCCTGACCGCCCATCTCGGCGGGCCGAGGCTGCTGGTGAAGCGGGACGACTGCACCGGTCTGGCGGGCGGCGGCAACAAGGCGCGCAAGCTGGGGCCGGTGCTGGAGGAGGCCCGCCGTTGTGGGGTCACCGCCATTCTGACGTCGGGCGCCGTGCAGTCGAACCATGTGCGGCAGACGGCGGCCGCGGCCGCGCGCCTGGGGCTGCCCTGCACCGCCGTCCTGGTCCGGCGCGTGGCGCTCGAGGGCGACGAGTACATGGAAGGTGGCAACGTCCTGCTGGACCGTCTGCTCGGCGCGACCGTGCACACCGTGGGAACGACGGACGAGGCCGCCAGCCTACTGGACACGCTGGTGCGCGATCTGGCCGGTGACGGCCACGTGCCTCACGTCATTCCCGTCGGCGCCTCCGACCCTCATGGCAGCAGCGCCTACACCCGCTGCATGCAGGAACTGGTCGATCAATGCTCACGCATCGGGGTCGAGCCCACGCGGATCATCGTGGCGAGCGGCAGCGGCGGCACCGTGGCCGGGCTGACGGCAGGGCGGCTGATGCATGGCGGCCCTCCGGTCACGGCGGTCAGCGTCTATGACGTCGACGCCGCGCAGCATGCGGCGCGGCTGGCGGATCTGACGACCCGCACGGCGCGGCTTCTGGGGTTGGGCCGGAGCTTCCACCCCGACCAGTTCGACGTGCGCGGCCAGTATCTCGGGGCAGGCTACGGGCTGCCCACCCGCGAGGGCCTGGATGCGGTCGCCTTGATGGCCCGCCTCGAAGGCATCCTGCTCGATCCGGTCTACACCGGCAAAGCCATGGCGGGTTTGATCGATCTGGTGCGCACGGGAGAGCTGACCGCGCGCGACACCGTCGTGTTCCTGCACACGGGCGGCCTGCCCGGCCTCCTGGCCTATCGTCCCTTCTGGCCCTCCGCCTGAGGTCAGGCGGGCGCGGTATCGCGCAACTGCGCGCGCAGCTTGCCGACCGAGGCGTGGACCATCTCCTCGGGCAGCGAGTTCAGGCCCACGACGAGGCCGGATTGCGCCGGGCGGTCGAAATAGAAGACCGAGAGCGGATAGACGTAGAAGCCCAGGGCCCGCGCCCGCTCCGCCGCCCACAGATCGTTCATCGGACGGCGGAAGACGACCGTCAGGCTGAGCCCGGTGGCGGTCTCGATCACCTCGACCTCGTCGCCGAACTGCTGCTCGAAGGCCTTGCGGACGACCTCGTAGCGCAGGCCGTACAGCCGGCGCATGGTGCGGATGTGCCGGGCCAGATGCCCCTCGGCGATGAAGGCGGCCAGGACCGGCTGCTGCATGACCGAGGGGAACACGTCGATGGCGGCGCGCGCCTGGGCGAACTTCGGGGCCAAGTCCCTGGGGACGATGAGGTATCCCATGCGCAGCGACGGGAAGAACGCCTTGGAGAAGGTGCCGATGTAGAGGACGTTGCGACCGCCGTCGAGGCCGCACAGCGTCGCCAGCGGCGCGCCGGAATAGCGGAACTCGCTGTCGTAATCATCCTCCAGGATCCAGCGGCCGCCCTCCCGGGCCCAGTTCAGCAGGGCCAGGCGGCGCTGCAGGCTCATGGGCGGTCCCAGAGGGAACTGGTGGGAGGGGGTCACGGCGGCCATCCGCGCCGCGGGCGCCAGGCGCTGCAGCTGCTCGACGTCGATGCCCTCGGCATCCACCGGCACCCGGGTCAGCTTCTGCCCCACCGACTCCAGCACGGCCCAGCCGGGCCAACCCGGGTCCTCCAGGGCCACCTCGTCGCCAGCATCGAGCAGGATGCGTCCGACCATGTCCGCGGCGGACCGCGTGCCTGTCGTGATGATGATCTGGTCGGCGGTGCAGGGCAGGCCTCGGACGACCCGCACATGCTCGGCCAGAGCCTCGCGCAGGGGGGGATAGCCGGCCGGGCTGTCGGTCCAGACGACGGAGCTGGCGGGATGGCGCCAGACACGGGCGGCCAGCTTGCCCCAGAGCTCAAACGGGAACCCCTCCACGGCCGCATGCCCGGGCGAGGAGCTGTAGCGGACGCCGAACTGGCTGGTCACCATGGCCAGGCGCTCCCCGCGCATGGACAGGCCCTGAATGGCCGGCGAGGCGGCTTGCACCGCACCGGCCGGACGCGATTCCTGCGGCAGGTCGGCCGCCACCTCGATACCGGAACGGTCGCGCGTGACGACGAAGCCCTCGGCCACGAGCTGCTCGATCGCCATGAGCACGGGGGTGCGGGAGCAGCCGAGTTCCTGGGCCAGCAGCCGCGACGAGGGAAGTTGTGTTCCCGGCGGCAGCGCGCCGGACAGAATCAGGGCGCGGAACTGCCGGCAGAGCTGCGCCTGGATGGGTTCGTCGCACCCCTTGTCCAGCGCGATCTGGAGAGGCAGCGCCTTGTGCGCGCCGCTGGCCGGGCGGGAGGCTCTGGGCATGGGCGGCACCGTCCTTCGGGTCGAGGCCTGGACCCGGGCGTGCCGGAGTCCGATATCACCCTATCATGGCCGGCCGGCAAATCCAGGCCGCCGCCCCTGCTCACCGCCAGACCTCGCGGCAGACGCGCAGCCAGTTGCCGCCGAGAATGCCGCGCACGTCGTCGTCGGCATATCCAAGGGCCAGCAGCCCCTCCGCGATCTCCAGCATCTGCTCGGGCGCGGCGTAGCGGTCCGGATCCTCGAAATCCTCCTCGGGCCAGGTGTCGGGATGGGCGGCGAAGAGATCGAGCGCGCTGTCGGGATCGACCAGCCAGTCGAGCCCGATGCCGACATGGGCCGGCCCCACCAGCTGCGCCACATGGTCGATGTGGCGCAGAATGAACGTGGTCGAACAGTCGTTCTCCGGTGTCAGGAAGCTGCTGACCCCATTGATGCCGATGACGCCGCCCGTGCGGGCGCAGCCCCTGATCTGGTCGTCCCGGATGTTGCGGGGATGGGGCCGGACGGCATGGGCGTTGGAGTGCGAGAAGACGACCGGCCGGGTCGCCATCTCCAGCGCGTCCAGCGTGGTCCTGTAGCCGGTATGGCTGAGGTCGAGGAGCATGCCCACGCGCTCCATCTCGCGGATGATGGTCTGGCCGTACCGGCTCAGCCCGCCGTCGGTGCGCTCGTAGCAGCCGTCGCCCACGGCGTTCTTCTGATTGTAGGCGAGCAGCATCATCCGCACGCCCAGCTGGTAGTACGCTTCCACCATGCCGGGTTCGCGCCCCAGCGGGTCCGTTCCCTGGAACTGGAAGAAGACCGCCAGCTTGCCGGCGCGGCGGGCGGCCAGCACCTCGTCGGCGGTGCCGACCAGGGCATATTTGTCCGCATGGCGCCGCAGGTAGGCGCGCTCGCGGGCCAGCACCCGCACGACCTCCTCCAGCGGCGAGAGGTCGCCGCAGACGCTGAGCGACACGCAGCCATAGCCGCAGGCCACGAGCCGGTCCAACGCGCCCGCCTTCAGCGCGGGGCGCACGCCGGTTCCCTCATGGGGCATGGTCATGTCCCAGACCAGCGCGTCACCGTACAGGCGTTGCGCCCGATCGCTCATCTGGTTCATCGCTGCCCCCCCGTCCGGAAATCCTGCACGAACCCTAGCCGGAGAGCCGCCGCGGCGGCTTTGCCGGAAAGCGACAAGCAGCCGCCGGCCCGCGCCATGGCCGCCCTTATCGGTCCACTTGCGGCGTACCCGGCATGTCGGCTGTCGCATCCGCCCTCAGGTGCTTTCCCGTGCCGGTGCCACGATGGTGCCGTCCCGGAGCGGCCGGGCGGCAGTAATGCGGGAGTGACCGACATGGCCCTGATGATGGGCGCCATCGCCGACGACCTCACCGGCGCCACGGACCTCGCCAATGCGATCAACGGCCAGGGGCTGTCCTGCCTGATCCGGGTCGGCGTGCCGGAGGGGGCCGCCATGTCGGACGCGGATGCCGTCATCGTGGCGCTGAAGTCCCGCACCTGTCTTGTGGAGGAGGCGGTCGACCAGTCGCTCCGCGCCTTCGATTGGCTGCGGCGGGCCGGGGCCGGGCGCATCCTCTTCAAATACTGCTCCACCTTCGACTCCACGCCGAAAGGCAACATCGGTCCGGTGTCGGAAGCGCTCCTCGATCGCGCCGGCCAGACGCTGATGGTGCACTGCCCGGCCTTTCCGGACACCGGCCGCACGGTGGTCGACGGCCGGCTGCTCGTCAACGGCGTGCCGCTGTCGCAGACACCCATGCGCGACCATCCGCTCACCCCGATGCGGCGCTCCTTCCTGCCGGCGGTTCTGCGGGCGCAGACACAGGGGGGCGTCGGCCGGCTGCCGCTCGCGACACTGCGGCAGGGCGCCCGCATCGCCGCCCGCAGCCTAGATCGCCAGCGGCGGCGGCACGTGCGCCATGTCATCGCCGATGCCGAGAACTGGGAGGATCTGGCGCTGCTGGCCGCAGCCGACCATGAGCGGCTTCTCGCCGGCGGCGCATCGGGCCTGGGCCAAGCCGTCGCGGCGCTCCTGGCGCATGGACGCGCCGTCGCGGCGCCGGCCCTCGCCACCGTTCCGCCGGGACCGGCGCTGGTCCTGGCCGGATCGTGCTCGGCACGCACCCTGGAACAGTTGGCGGTCGCCGAGGCGCGGCAGCCGGTGCTGCGGCTGGATGTCGGCGACGCTGCCCGGGAACCCGCCCTGATCGAGCGGGCGGTCGCCTGGATCGCCGCGAACCTGTCACCCGGCGCTCCCCCCGTCGTGGCCACCAGCGCCGCGGCCGACGAGCGCGGCGCGCGCCAGCGTCAGCATCCGGGCATCGACCTGGCGGCTGCGGCCGAGCGCACCCTCGCCGCCATCGCCCGGCGCGCGACCGCCTCGCTCGGCGTGTCCCGCCTTCTCGTGGCCGGCGGCGAGACGTCCGGCGCGGTGATCGAGGCCCTGGGCGTGACGGCGATGCGGGTGCTGCGGCCGGTCGATCCCGGGGTGCCGATGATGGTGAGCGCCGAGGGCCCACCGCTGGCCCTCATCCTGAAGTCGGGCAATTTCGGGCGGCCGACGCTCTTCGCCGACGGGTTCGGGCATGACCATGACTGACGAGGATCTGCGCGCCGAGATCTGCCGGGTGGGGCGCTCGCTGTTCGACCGCCGCTTCACCCATGGCGCCACCGGCAATCTGAGCGTCCGGGTGGAGGGCGGGTTCCTGATGACGCCCACCGATGCCTCGCTCGGCAGCCTGGCGCCCGGGTCGCTCTCCCTGCTGTCCGACGATGGCCGGCACCTGTCCGGCGATCCGCCGACCAAGGAGGCCGCCCTGCATCTCGCCATGTACCGGGTCCGGCCCGAGCTGGGCGCGGTGGTGCATCTTCATGGAACCCACGCGGTGGCGGTCTCCTGCCTGCGCGGTCTCGATGCCTCCGACCTGCTGCCGCCCCTGACGGCCTATTACGCGATGCGGGTGGGCCAGCTGCCGCTCATCCCCTTCTTCGCCCCAGGCGACCCCGACATGGCGGAAGCGGTGGCGGAGCGCGCCCGGGAAAGCCACGCGGTGATGCTGGCCAATCACGGCCCGGTCGTCGGGGGGCGGACGCTTGCCCGCGCCGTCCAGGCGATCGAGGAGCTGGAGGAGACGGCTCGTCTCTATCTGCTGCTGCGCGGCAGCGATGTCCGGGCTCTGACGCCGGACCAGGTCGATCTGGTGCGGTCGAGGTACCCTTTCTGAAAAGTCGCGTCGCTTTCATGCCTTGCTTGGGCGTCACGATGCCATGCGCTTCGGGCCGAGCTGGGGCCAAATGACAGTCAATAAAGCAACAAGCAACAGGGAGTTCTGACCATGCAACGCCTTCGGCCCCTCCGCTCCCGGCTGCTCGCCCAGGCCGCCGCGCTGCCGCTCGCCCTCGTCGCCGCGACACCGGCCTTCGCCCAAGGATCCGGCCCGGCATCGCCGCAAACCAGCGCCACCCTGGCCGAGGCGCTCGAGGAGATCACCGTCACCGCGACGCGCATCGAGACCAGGGTCTCGGAAGTGCCCGCCTCGATCTCCATCCTAAGCGGCGAGGAGATCTCCCGCCAACTGGACGTCTCGCCCGACGTCGTGGACGTCCTGACGAAATCCATTCCGGGACTGGCCGCCAACAACGAGACCCCCTTCAGCAACGGCCGCGGCCCGCTGCTGCGCGGCCGTCCCGCGTCGGTCCTGATCAACGGCGTTCCGGTCAACCAGCTGCTGCGGAGCTCCGGCTTCGACCTCGGCCTGATCGACCCGCTGGCGGTCGACCGCATCGAGGTGAACCGCGGCGCGACCGCCGTCTTCGGCTTCGGCGCGTCCGGCGGCGTCATCAACCTTCAGACCCGGCGCGGCGGTGACGCGCTTGCGGTCACCGGCCGGGTGCAGACCAGCTTCAACCCCAAGGAGTTCGGCGACAGCCTGACCTACAAGGTCTATGCCGGCGCCGGTGGCGCGCCCAGCGCCAACACCGACCTTTACCTGGGCGCGGGCTACATGTCCCAGGGCATCCGGCACTCGCCGGCCGGCGATCCGGTGATCTCCGAGGAGTTCGACCAGTACAACGTCGATGCCAATTTCGGCGTCGAGCTCGGCGAGGAGGCATCGCTACGCGTCAGCGCCAACTATTTCCGGCAGAATACCGAGTCCGACTACACCTACCCGGCCTATACGTTCGGCACCTGCGGCCTGCCACCGTTCGACTGCTCCGCGACGATCGGCAATCTGCCCCTCGACGTCGCCATCGCCGATCCCGGTCAGCGCGTCGACGACCGCTATCGCCAGAATCACATTCTGATCGCCACCTACAGCAACGGCAACGTACTGGGCAGCGTACTCGACCTCTCAGTCTACCATCAGAAGAACACGTTCCAGTACACCTTCATCATCAGCGACTTCGAGGACCCGCCCCGCCTCTACGAGGATGAGAACCGGCAGAAGAACGAGCGCTTCGGCCTGCGCTCCAACTTGACCAGTCAAGTGGACTTCTCGGAGGGCCGGAATCTTTCGCTGACCTATGGCGTGGATCTGCTTCGCGACGAGATGGACCGTCCCCGCTTCGAGGGCACCACGCCTACCAACGGCACCTATTCGCTGGCCGGAGCCCCGGTCCGGTACGATGGCGGCGCGCTCAGGGAAATCCGCCCGCTGTCGCCGCCGGTCACCTTGAACTCCTTCGCTGGCTTCGGGCAGGCCAAGCTGACTCTGGGATCCGTCATCCTCCAGGGCGGCATCCGGTATGAGGAGTTCCATCCCGAGTCGGACGGCGCCCGCATCGCCGGTGCCTTCGGGCCGGGCCGGGACTTGGTCTATCTCAAGGGCGACATGCCCGACTTCAACGCGACGCTCTACAATGCCGGCGCGGTCTGGTTCCTGACCGAGGACATCGAGGTGTTCGCCGGCCTGTCGCAGGGCCTGGAGATCACCGAGTTCGGTCGCGCCCTGCGCGGCCTGGCGACCGCGACGGTGCCGGGCAATCCGGCACTGGTCCGGGCCCAGCCGGCCAAGACCACCCAGTACGAGGCGGGCCTGCGCGCCGATGTCGGCTCGCTCAACTTCACCGCCTCCGCCTTCTTCGCCGACGCCAAGCTGTCCTCGACCACCGTCCAGATCTCACCGGTCCTGCCGCTCGAGGTGCTGCGCCAGCCGGAGCGGACCTGGGGCTTCGAGGCCACCCTTGACTACCGGGTCAACGAGTGGGTGGGCCTCGGCGGCGTTCTGACCTACCAGAACGGCGAGTTCGAGGACGAGGACGGCGTCGAGTTCGACCAGTACAACGACCGCGTGACGCCGACCCGCATCACGGCCTATGTCGACGTCGCACCCGTCGAGGACGCGTCCTTGCGCCTGCAGGGCACGCATGTCTTCGACCGCGACCAGTTCGGCGACACGCCGCCGCTCGTCTTCGGCGGCTCCGACGGCAGCGTCGCCGGCTACTTCCTGCTCGACCTCAGCGCCTCGTACGACACGGGCAACGGAAAGGTCTCGGTCGGTATCGAGAATCTGCTGAACCGCCGCTATCTGCCCGTCCAGACACAGGCCTTCCGTGATCTACTCAGCAATATCCCGGGTGAAGGCATGAGGATCACCGTCGGCTATCAGCACCGCTTCTAGACCAGAGGCAGGAGGAGGCTCCAGCGGGTACGCCGCAATCGAGATCATCGTGTCCCGCCGACGGTCGACACCGGTCAGCGGGACACGACCGTGTTGTCGGCCGCCCTGAGCCTCCGGTGGACAAGGGAACACATCCAGGCATTCATCTGCGCCCGAGGGGAACTCAGCCGTGTCCGACAAGGTACACCTCAGTCTACGGGTCATCGCGGTGGTGGGCCTGGTCACCGGTCAGCAGGCGCCCGTCGGGCTTCTGCTCGTCGGCCTTCCGGCGATCTACCTCGCAGAGGGTGTCGATCTGAAGAACCTCTGGGTGATGGCTTTCGCCTCGGCACCCCTGTGGTTCAAGTGGGCATGGGCGCCGCTCGTCGACAATTACGGCTTCGGCAGGCTGGGGCGCCGCCGAAGCTGGCTCATTCCCTGCACCTCGATAGCGGCGGCGGGCTACATCCTGCTCTCCACCATTCCTCCCTCCGCCGAGAGCCTTTGGCCGATGGTTCTTCTGCTGATGGCGATCAACGTCGCCCTGGCGACCCAGGACATCGCCGTCGACGCCTATACCATCGAGGCGTTTCCCGCCGGCCGCGAGGCCACGGCGGCGGCCAGCAGCACCGTGGGATACTTCCTGGGTCCTTTGCTCGGGTCCGCGGGACTCATCGGCCTCTACCAAGCCGTTGGGTGGCAGGCTGCGCTCTCCGGCGCCGCCGCCGTCCTCCTGCTGGCGACCCTGCCGGCCATGCTGCTTCCCGATCCCCACCGAACCGACGGAAACCGGCCGCGGTCCCTTTCTCCCATCCGCGATGCAGCCGTCACCCTGCGGGCCCATCTGTCGCACCCGGTCACCTGGCTGGTACTGGGCTGCGTGTTCGCTTACGCCTTCGCCTGGGCGATGCCTTTCCGCATGGAGTCCGCATACCTGAAGTCCCTGGGAATTTCGGTAGGCGACATCGGCCTGATCACCGGCGTCTTCTCCGCGGCCGGCGCATTGGCGGGAACCTTCATGTGCGAGCGGATCTCAGCACGCTGGGGGCTGCAGCGGGCTGTGGTCCTGTCCGTTCTTTTGGCGGTGCCGGGAATGGCCCTCTACTGGGGCTTCGGCTACATGGGCGGCTATGGCTTCGCGGGCTACGCCGCCGCCAACCTCGTGGCGTCGATTCTGCTGGCGCCGATGTACACCGCCTTTCTCGGCCTGCGCTTCCGCTGGGCGTCACGACGCCATCCCGGCACCGATTTCACCATCCAATCAAGCGTGACCTCCCTTGGTCAGTCGGCAGCCTCGGCGTCCATCGCGCTGCTGGCCTCCTCGATGGGATGGTCAGCCTTTCTCATCCTGTGTGGTCTGCTGCTGCTGGGCGTCACGGGAGCGATCTGCCTTGGCCAGGCCAGGCTCATGGCCCTGCTGGCACGCCGCGATTCCGAACGGCTGGCTGCGGAACCGGCGGAAGAGGCGGCGGACGAGTTGCCGGCCGGGCTGCCGGAGCGCTCTTCGACCTGAGCGCACGTCGCTGGACAGCCATTGACCGGGGTACGGCAAGGCGATTGCGGAGGACGGCCCTTCTAGTCGCCCCGGCTTCGGGAAAGACGGGTCAGACCCGGAGGAACCGGCCGACGCCGGCGACCTCCACCGCCCCGGCCAGCCCGTCCCGGCATTCGAAACGCACCCGGGGTGGCGGATGCCCCGGCGCGTCCAGCGCTGCCATAGGCCCGTGAAGGTGAAGCTCGAACACGGCCCCGCCAAGGGCCCGCAGATGTCCGTCGTAGCAGGATCCATCCTCGAAGGTCAGCGTCGGAACCGGATCGGCCGTCACGGCCAAGCGGCCCGAATGGGCATTGGCGTAAGTACCCGCCAGCGCGGCGGCGGCCAGTGGCGGCGCTCCGCTCTGGGGGAAGCCTCTCTCCAGGTCGTCCCGGGCCTTCTTCTGCTTGTCGGCCCAGAAGGACCGCGCGGTCGCAAGCCAGCCGCGCGCCGGACGCTGCAGGCAGAGGTCGAGCAAGGTGTTCTGCACCGCCGCGCCGGGAGCGTAGACCGCCGTGTTGGTCAACACGGCCACGCCGATCCCCGCTTCCGGCAACAAGGCGAGAAAGGTCCGCCACCCGATGCCCGACCCGTTGTGGCAGACCAGGCGCTGACCGAAATACTGGCCGATGAACCAGCCCAGCCCGTAGGCGCAGAAGGGCGTGCCGGGAGCGGCACGGTGCGGCGCCAGATCGCCGGCGTCGAGGATGATGTGCGGGTGCCAAAGCCGGGCCGCGAGGCCTGCGGGAAGCACGCGCCGCCCGCCGACGGCGCCGTCCGTCAGCAGTATCTCAAGCCAAGTCAGCATGTCCGCCGCGGTCGACGCCATGCCGCCGCCGCCGGGACGCACCCAATCGTCCATTTCCAGAACGGCGGTGGGGCCCTTCTCCGCCATGACATGGGCGGATGCGGTCCCGGGACGCTCCAGCCCTTCGGGACCGACGGTGGTCGCCGCCATCCCGGCCGGATCGAGCAGGCGTGAGCGCATCAGGGCCGGGAAGTCCAATCCGGCGCGGCGGCTCAGGGCAAGCGCCACCGTGGCGAAGGCCGGGTTCAGGTAGGTGAAGCGGGTCCGGAACGGCGCGAGGCGTGGCATGTGGCAGAAGCGTCGGACCAGCTCCTCATAGCCATGGTCCGCCCGCAGCCCGAAATCCGCGAAGCCGCCGCGGGCGAGGCCCAGCCGGTTGCTCAACAAGTCGCGGTAGGTGATCTCATCGTTCAGCCAGCTTGGGCTGAACGCCAGCTCGGGGACCAGCCCGGCGACGCGGTCGTCGAGGCAGACGAGGCCGTCCGCCTCCAGCAAGGCCGCCAGCGTCGCGACGAAGGGCTTGGTAATGGAGCAGAGCTGGAATCCCGTGTCGGGCCCGACCGGCGTGCCGCCGGTGACGCGGGTGGTGCCGAAGGCGTGCAGATGACGCCCGCCCGCCCGCCACACGGCCACCGCCGCGCCCGGAACCCGCTCTTCCCGCAGGATCACGTCCACCGCGCCCCGCCACGCCTCGGGCATAGGGTCGGCCCGCCGTCCGCTGATGTCCATCCGGTCCCCGCACCATGCCGGCCGCTTCGGTATCTGGAGAGCGGCACGAGCCTCATGCGCCCAGCATGCCAACAAAACCGATCATGCCGCGGCAGACCGGCGCCGATGCCGCGATCAGGCCGCAGTTTGGCCGAAACGGACCAAGTGCGAAGCTTATTCAACGGAGCGGGGACGGACCGGCGGACGCCTCCAGACGCTCGGCGCTGACGGCAGAGAGCGGTGCCGCGCGGCGCAGGACCTCGCGCATGACGAAGTTGGACTGGATGTGGGCGACGCCCGGCAGGGTCAGCAGCTGCGTCTTGTGGATGCTCTCATAGTCCTGCATGTCCCGCGCCTTGACGTGCAGGACGTAGTCGTCAGACCCCGACATGAACAGGCAGGCGATGACCGCCGGCCGGGTCACCACCGCCGCCTCGAAGGCGGCGTAGCTGTCCGCATTCTGCTCCTTCAGCGTGATCTTCACGACGATCGTCACGCCGAGCCCCAGCCGCGCCAGGTTGAGATCCGCCCGGTAGCCGTCGATGAGGCCCTGCTCCTCGAGCGCCCGCAGGCGCCGCGCGACCGCGGTGGGCGACAGCGGCACGCAGGACGACAGCTCGACATGCGAGCGCCGGGCATCCTCCAGCAGCGCCTTCAGGATCGCGAGATCGATGCGGTCGAGGGCGGGGGCGGACATTGGCGCGGCATCCTTCGGCTTCGGCAGCGGCACAGAGCTTAGCTCCGGACAGCGGACGACGCCAGACGCCGGCCATCTTCTGCGAAGCAAGCCGGCGTGCGTCAAATCCTCAATGCCGGATTCCGGCTTCAGCAGAGTAACCAGCGCCGGATTCCTGCGTTAGTAGGACTCTTCTGCCCGATCTTCGCCCGGACACGTCAAGGCTTCCTCACTACCCTTTGATGAACCACGGCCTTGTCAATGGCTTCATCGGACCACCATCGCGGGGGAGCGCGACGCATGCCCCAGACTCACGACGCCTTCTGGATGCCGTTCACCGCCAACCGGCAGTTCCGCCGGAAGCCCCGCATGCTGGCCACGGCCGAGGGACAGTTCTACCGGGACGCCGACGGACGCCAGATCCTGGACGCCACCGCCGGCCTCTGGTGCGTCAATGCGGGACATGCCCGTCCCCGCATCGTCGAGGCCATCGCGCGTCAGGCCGGACGGCTCGACTACGCGCCCTGCTTCCAGCTGGGCCATTCCGGCGCCTTCGAGCTGGCCGAGCGTCTGGTCCGCCATCTGCCGGCGCCGTTGACCCGGGTCTTCTACACCAACTCGGGGTCCGAGGCGGTGGAGACCGCGCTCAAGATCGCCCTCGCCTACCACCGCGCCCGGGGCGACGGCCACCGCACCCGGCTGGTCGGGCGCGAGCGGGGCTATCACGGGACGAACTTCGGCGGCATGTCGGTGGGCGGCATCGTCGCCAACCGGCGCAGCTTCGGTGCGATGCTGCCGGGCGTGGACCACATGCGGCACACCCACCTCCCCGACCGGAACGCCTTCTCGCGCGGCCAGCCGGAACACGGCATGGAGCTGGCGGACGACCTCGAGCGCCTGGTGCAGCTGCATGGCGGCGACACCATCGCCGCGGTCATCGTGGAGCCGGTGGCCGGCTCCACCGGCGTCCTGGTGCCGCCCAAGGGTTATCTGGAACGCCTGCGGGAGATCTGCACCCGCCATGGCATCCTGCTGATCTTCGACGAGGTCATCACCGGCTTCGGGCGGCTCGGCGCACCGTTCGCGGCGCAGCGCTTCGGCGTGACGCCTGATCTCATGACGGTCGCCAAGGGGCTGACCAACGGGGCCGTCCCCATGGGAGCGGTGTTCGTCGCCCAGCCGGTCCAGGAGGCGATCCTGAACGGGCCCGAGCATCTGATCGAGTTTTTCCATGGCTACACCTATTCCGGCCATCCCTTGGCCTGCGCCGCGGCCCTGGCGACCCTCGACGTCATGGAGGAAGAGGCGCTCTTCACCCGGTCCCGGACGATCGAGGCGCTGTGGGAGGAACGGCTGCACGGGCTGCGGAACCTGCCGCACGTGGTGGATATCCGGAACATCGGCCTCATCGGCGCCATCGAGCTGGCGCCGCGTGACGGGCAGCCGGCGCAGCGCGCCTCGGCGGCGTTCGCGGCGGCCTTCGAGGCGGGCCTGCTCATCCGGACGACGGGGGACACCATCGCGTTGTCGCCGCCCCTCATCCTGGAGGAGGACAAGCTTCACCTCATCTTCGACCGGCTGGCCACGGTGCTCCTGCATCTGGACTGACCCGGCCCGCGCGGCGGAATTCCAAACTGGACTCCGAAATGCGGCCAACTGGTCATTTTGCTGGACCAGCAATGTGTCACTTTGGTGATGGCGGGCGAGCGCTTCACGCCACCGGCCACAGGGGGAACGGGACCCCCGCCGCGCATATGATGACATGGGAGGGATGTGTCGATGATCACCAACCCAACCTTCATTCACCCGCCGCTGCAGGAGCGGCGCCGGCCGGACCTCTCGGTCGGCATCGTGCCCCTGCAGTCCTTCACCCTCCTCGCCTTCGCCGCCTTCGTGGACACGCTGCGGCTGGCGGCCGACGAGGGGGACCAGAGCCGCCAGGTCAATTGCAGCTGGACCATCGTCGGCTCCACCCTGAAGCCGGTGAAGGCCAGTTGCGGGGCCGAGGTGATGCCGTGGGAGCCGTTGGGCGACCCGCGCCGCTTCAAGTACATCGTCGTCGTCGGCGGCCTGCTGGGCCGGGGCTCGCACGCGGACCCCGCGACCATCGCCTGGCTGCGCCGCGCCGCGGCCGCCGGCGTGACGCTGATCGGCATGTGCGTCGGCACCTTCACGCTGCTGCGCGCGGGGCTCATGACGGGACGGCGTTGCTGCATCAGCGCCTATCACGCGCACGACTTCGCCGAGGAGTTCCCCAACGTCACTCCCATCACCGACCAGTGGTTCGTCGTCGACCGCGACCGCATCACCTGTCCCGGCGGCGTCGCGGCGGCGGATGTCGCGGCCTATTTGATCAAGCGGCACTGCGGCGAGGCCTGGGCGCGCAAGAGCCTGCAGCTGTCGCTCATCGACGAGCCGCGGCCGCAGAACCATCCCCAGCCGCTGGCCACGCCGGCGAAGCCCGTGGAGCATACGCGGCTGCGCAAGGCGATCGCGCTGATCGAGCTGCACCTGAACCGTCCGCCCCATCTGAAGGAACTCGCGGACAAGGCCAACCTGTCGCCGCGCCAGCTGCAGCGTCTGTTCAAGCAGGAGTTCGGCGTCGGGCCGCACGTCTTCTCCCGCAACGTCCGCCTGCGCTACGGGCGCTGGCTGCTGGGCCGCACCGAGCGGACAGTGTCGGACATCGCCGATGCCTGCGGCTTCCGCGATGTCGCTCATTTCTGCCGGCAGTTCCGGGCCTTCTTCAAGATGTCGCCCTTGCAGGCCCGCGCCGCCGACCGGGCCCAGCCCGCCACGGCGCTCGAGGATCTGCCGTGGCGTCCCGAGGGCGCGGTCCACACCCTGCGACTGAGCGCATGAGGCATGAAGACCCCCCGCCTCTACCGCCTGCACAGGCTCGTTGGTCTGGCAGCTGCCGGCTTCCTGGTGCTGTTCGCCGCCACTGGGATGCTCATCCCCTTCAAGGACCGGCTTCTCGCCCTCACCCATCCCCGGCTGTTCGGCGAGGCGCCGGGCGCCCGGCCGGCTGATCTCGACACGCTCGTCGGCGCGGCCGCGGCCGCCGTGCCGGGCGGTTCGGTGATCTGGCTGCGCCCCGCCGTGACGCCGGGCGGCGCCGTAACAGCGCGGGTGGCGGCGCCGGAGGCGGGCAAGGTCCTGGTGGTGCTGGCTCCCGACGCCGCACTGCGGGGCGTCATCGACCCGTCCCGCGACCCGGTGCTGCTCGCCGTGGATTTTCACGGATCGCTGCTGCTGGGAAACGCGGGCCACGCCGGCGTGATGGTGCTGGCGCTGCCGGCCATCGGCGCCACCCTCCTCGGGCTGTGGCTCTGGCTGCGCATCCGCGTGGCCGGCAAACCCATCGCTTGGCGGCGCTTGAGCACATGGCATCGCGGCATCGGCGCCATGGCCACGCTGCCGCTCCTGCTGCTGGCCATGTCCGGCTTGGTGCTGGCGGCGCTGCCCTGGATGCCGGAAACTCCCCCCCCTCCGACCTCCACCGCGCCGCTGCCGCCCTTATCCCTCGCCGCGACGGCGGCCGGCGCGGCATTCCCGGAGCACCGGCTCGCGCAGGTCAATCCGGGCGAGCCCGGGGGCGTCCATCAACTGCGTCTGGCCGACCGCTTCGGCCGGCTGGTCGTGGTCGAGGTGGCGGCCGACGGCATTCCCCGCCCGGAGGCTGGCCCCGCGGGCCTGGCGGACGGGTTGACCCGCTTGGCGACCGCCATTCATGGGTGGACGTTCCTGGGAGCGCTCAGCCCCGCCGTCACGCTGCTTCTGGGCCTGCTGGTGCTGGCCATGGGTGGATCCGGCGTCTGGATGTGGGTCCGCCGCCGTCCTGCCCCCCGCCGCCCGGCGGCAGCCCGGCGCTGACCGGCCCGGGACGGCGTCCGCCCGTTCAGAGCGTCAGGCAGGCGCTGGCGCGGACCACCCGCGGATGGGTGCGGTAAGCGGCCAAGCGGCCGAACACTCGCTCATAGCCGCCGGCGGGGTTGATCGTCCGGAGCGCCTCGTCGAAGGATTGCAGATGCGTCGCGTCGTCCTCGGCGAAGCGCCCACTCAGATGGATCTGGTTCCAGGGCGGCATGCCGGCGCCCCGGACCAGCACCTCGACGGTCTCGGCTGCCAGGAAATCGACCGCGCGGCCCCGCTCCATGAGCAGCGCCATCGCCGGGCCGCTGTTGACGCGCATGCTGTCGCGATACTCGTCCAGATGCCCCTCGCCCACGTCGATGTACTCGATCTCGACGTAAGGGCTCAGGCCGCGTGCAAGCGCGGCGCGGCTCGGCCCGGCGTGGTAGGAGGCAGGGGTCCGCCGCAGCACCTCGCGCCGCCGGGTCACCGCCGATGTTCGCACGCGCCGCGCCGGTGAGGCGAGCGCCGCGACGATCGGGTCGGCGCCAACGCCGGGCGCCAGGACGGTCCATGACAGAAAGTCCCAGGCGGGCCAGGCGGCGCTCTCCCGGAGGACCGCGTCGTGCCGGTACAGCGCGTGGCTTTCGATCAGCCCGTCGGCCCGCAGTTCCTCCAGCCGGCGGAGATGGGCCGCCCGGTAATCGACGACATAGTCGGCGGCGGCGCCGATGTCGAGTTGAAGACATTCAGCGAGAATCAATCCCTGATCCGGCATTGTGCGTCCGTCCGTGCGGGTTTCCGGCGCGGGGACCAATGCCCCGACTTGTGCCCGCTTCAATTGTTCACCAAGTGGCTTGAAGCGGTCAGGCGCGCCTGGCGCGAATGGCGCATCGCGCATGTGTTTGGCCATTTCCGGACAAGCCGGACCTCCCGCGGCTCAGCCGGTGTAACGGGGGTCGTGCGTCTTGCCCATGAACTGGGTGAAGACGATGAAGCGCATCGCCTCGACCATGTCGGCCGCGACATAGCGGATCGTGTAGGGATCCATGCGCTGGAACTGGGGCATCAGCTCCATGATCTCGACCATGATCCGGTTGTTGAACTCCAGCTCCACGGTGATTGGGCCGGGCAGCACCAGCGGCGCGAGGGCGGTCCGGCGCTGGATCCCCCGTGTCACCGCGTCGGCGATCAGCCGGTGCGCCTCCGCCGGGCCGGTCGTGATGACGGAGCGCCAGCCATAGGCGCGCTTGACGATCGCCGCCTCGATCTCCGGCAGCCAAGCCCGCGTCTCGGCGACGGCAGCCTCATCGCCGCTGATGGCGACCACGGGAACGCCGAAGGCGCCGGCGAGGGCGGCGTTGCCGTAGCTCTCGGAGATGGTGACGCCGTTCAGGCGGATGGCGCGCCAGCCGAAATAGGTGTGGCAGAGCGTGCCGGACGGCGCGTGGGTGGAGCCGTGATAGCCGATCAGCACCGCCGCCTCGACTCCGGGCTCCTCCACCCCCTGCATCTGCAGCAGCGGGCGGGGCCAGCCGCGCACCAGCCGCACCCGCTCGGGCAGGGCCTCGACGAGGATGTTCTGGGCGTTGCCGTGGCTGTCGGCGACGATCACCTCCGCGGCACCGGCCGCGAGCGCCGCCCGCGCCGCGACGACAACCTCGTCGGTCATCCAGCGGCGGGCGCGCTCCCATTCGAAATCCTTCGGGCCGCCGGCGTCGAAGGTCGAGAAACCCGCGACGCCCTCGATGTCCGCCGAGATGAAGACCTTCATGACCACGCCCCTCCATCGGAATCAGCCCACCGTTCCGGATAGCCGCCGACGCGGCCGGGCGTCAGCCCAGGAGCGACGTTCGCGCGGTGTCTTCGCGCCGTCGCGGCGCCCCTGCCCTGCGGCCGCGAGCACGTTGCGTTAGCCTTGCTCCTCTTCTGGCCCCGCGCCACAGGCCGACCATGTCCGATCCCTTCCCCCAGCTCGACGCCGCCTTCTCAGACCAGATCCGCGACTACATGGCGGCCATGGGACTACCCGGCCTCGCCGTCGCCGTCGCCGTCGCCCGCAGGGGAGATGTCCGGGGCAGCCAGCGCTGCTTCGGCATGGCGTCTCTCGACTATCGGGTGCCGGTGGCGCCGTGCACGCTGTTCCACCTGGGCTCGGTCGGCAAGCACATCACCGCCGCGGCGGTGCTGCTGTTGGTGGAGGAAGGGCGTATCAGCCTCGACGATCCCATCTCCCTGCATGTCGCCGGCCTGCCGGAAGCTTGGCGCCAAGCCAGCGTGCGCCACTGCCTCACCATGACCTCGGGCATTCCGGATTACGAGGCGGGCTTCAGCTGGGACAGGCCGCACGGCCGCGCCGACGTGATCGCACGGGCGAACCAGGAGCCACCCGCCTTCGCGCCCGGCGAGGGCTGGCGCTACAGCAACACGGGCTACATGCTGCTGGGCTGGCTCATCGAGGACGTCGCGGGAATGCCCTATCCCGACTTGGTGCGCACGCGCCTGCTGGAGCGCGCCGGCCTCAGCCGCAGCCGCTCCGACGATGCCGGCCGTCCCATCGCGAACCGCGCCTCGCCCTATCTGTCCGGCCCCGGAGGGTTCCGCCACGCGGTCCGTCCCGACGGCGCCGTGTCGGCTTGGCCGGACGGGGGCATTCTCATGGCCCCGGCGGAGTTCCCGGCCTGGCACGACGCGCTGTGGGGAGGTCGGCTGGTCTCCGGGGCCTCCCTGGCGGCCCTGGTGGAGCCCGTGATGCTGACCGGCGGCGCCGTCCATCCCTACGGCATGGGGGTCCGGCTCGATCCCGCCGACGACGCCGTCGGCCACGGCGGTTGGATACCGGGATTCTGCACGCACTGGCTCACCCTGCCCGCCCAGGATCTGGGCGTTCTGGTCACCACCAACGGGGAGCCCCGGATCATGGGCAGCCTGGCCGGCGTGGCGGCCCTGGCGGCGGAGACGGTGTCTCCCGGCAGCACCTGGCGGGGATGGCCGGAACTGGAGGATGCGGATCCGGACCGGACCGCCCGGTTGCTCCACCTCGTCCTGGACCGGAGCAACATGGATCACCGTTGGTTCGCGCCCGAGATGGCCGTGCGCTCAGCCGGTGACCTGACCCGGGCCGGCGTGCCCGACTTCAGCGGCCACGGCCGCCCGGACCGCGTGGAGCTGGTCTGGGAGGGCGCATTCCGCGGGCGGCCGGTACGGCGGCTCCGGCTCGCCTGGGGGCCCGCTGCGCTGTGCCTGTCGGCCGGCTACACGCCGGACGGCAGGATCGCCTGGACCCAGGTCGGCTGAGGCGATGCCCGGTCAGGGGCGGACGTCGCCGGGAGGCGTCTGGTCGCCGACCAGCACATACTTGGTCTCCAGGTAATCCTCTAGCCCTTGCCGGCCCCCCTCGCGGCCGAGCCCGCTCTGTTTCACCCCGCCAAACGGCGCCACCTCGGTCGAGACCAGGCTCTCATTCAAGCCTACGACACCCGCCTCCAGCGCCTCGGAGACGCGCAGGGCGCGACCGAGGTCGCGGGTATAGATGTACGCGGCCAAGCCATGCTCGGTGCCGTTGGCCAGCCGCACGGCCGCCGCCTCGCCCGAGAACCGCATCAGGGGCGCCACCGGCCCGAAGATCTCCTCCCGGGCCACCGCCATGTCCGGCGTGACCTCCGTCAACAAGGTCGGCTCGAAGAAGGTGCCGCCCCGCGCATGGCGACCGCCGCCGAGCACCAGCCGGGCGCCCTTCTCCAGCGCGTCGGACACCTGCCGTTCCAGCCGCGCAACCGCCGCTTGGTTGATGAGCGGACCAATGTCGGTGCCGTCCTGGCGGCCGTCCCCCACGACGAGCCCGGCCGTGGCTTCGGCAAGCCGCTCGGCGAAGCTGTCGTAGATCCCCTCCGCCACCAGCAGCCGGTTGGGGCAGATGCAGGTCTGGCCGGCGTTGCGGAACTTGGCGGCGACGGCACCCGCGACCGCCAGATCGAGATCGGCATCCTCGAAGACGATAAAGGCGGCATTGCCCCCCAGTTCCAGGCTCAGCCGCTTGACCGTGCCGGCGCAGGCGGCCATCAGCGCGCGGCCGGTCGCGGTCGATCCGGTGAAGCTCAGCAGGCGCACCTGCGGGCTGCCGGTCAACACCGAACCGACGGCGGGCGTGTTCTCCCGCGAGGCGGGCAGCACCGCGAGCAGCCCCGGCGGCAGCCCGGCTCGCTCGGCCAGAACGGCCAGCGCCAGCGCGCTCAGTGGGGACAGCTCGGAGGGCTTGACGATGACGGGGCAACCGGCTGCCAGGGCCGGCGCGCATTTGCGCGCGACCAGGCCGAGCGGAAAGTTCCAGGGCGTGATCGCCGCGACGATGCCGACGGGCTCGCGCAGGACGAGGACCCGGGCGTCCGGACGGTGGCTCGGCACGATCTCACCGTAAGCGCGCCGCCCTTCCTCGGCGAACCAGTCCAGATAGGCGGCGGCGGACGCCACCTCCGCCCGGGCCTCGCGCAGCGGCTTGCCGACCTCGGCGCAGATGAGTTGCGCCAGATCCTCGGCATTGGTGAGCAGCTGGGCCGCCCACCGGCGAAGGAACCCGCCGCGCTCCCTGGCGGTCAGCCGCCGCCAGGGAGCGCCGGCGGACGGGGCCGCGGCGATGGCATGCGCCGCGTCCTGGGCATCGAGGTCGGCCACGTCGGTGATCCAGCCGCCGTTGGCCGGATCATGGACAGCGAAGCGGCGGCCGCTCGCGGCCGGCTGCCACAGCCCGTCGATGAAGGCCTCGGCGCGCAACAGCGTGCCATCCGCCAAGCGCGGTGGGGCAGGAGGGTCGGCGGCAGCGGGCATGGTCGGGCTCCTGGCAGTGGCTGGCTGGGGCGTCTTCCCGCCCGTCTTAGACCAGGGGCGGGGGCGCCGGAATATCGCCAGGCGACATCCCGCGGTCTGCGCGCGGCATGGAAGCCGACCGGCCTTGCGCCGTCCTGCGCGGATGGCGAGCGTCGTGCCGTCCACTCCCACCATGACAGGAGGACACCATGGACACGGTCGCGGGCGGTAACGCCGGTGACGGGAGCCGTCCACCGACGGGTCCCACCTTGACGATCGATCTGGATGCCCTTGAGCGCAACTATCGCCGCCTGCTGCAGGCGGCGGCGCCGGGAGCCTGCGGCGCGACCGTCAAGGCCAACGCCTACGGCCTGGGAGCGGCGCCGGTGGTCGAGCGGCTGCGGTCCGCGGGATGCCGGCATTTCTTCGTCGCCACCTATGACGAGGCGCTGGCAATCCGGGTGGCGGCGGGCACGGCGTGCATCTACGTGCTGGGCGGGCTGCCGGCCGGTTTGGAGAACGAGGCGCTGCGCCTCGGCATCCGGCCGGTCGTCAACGAGGCGGAACAGCTGGAGCGCTGGACGGCAGCCCTGCACCGGGTCGCGTTGCGTCGTCGCGCGCCCGTGCAGATCGACACCGGCATGGGACGGTTGGGGTTCGACCCACGGGAGATTACCCTGTCGGCGACGCTGCGCCGACGGCTGGCCGAGTTCCCCACCGCCTTCTGGATGACCCACCTCGCCTGCGCCGACGATCCGGCGCACCCGCTGAACCGCCACCAGGTCGAGGCGTTCGGGCGGGTGCTGGCGCACCTGCCGCAACGGCCGACCAGCATCGGCAACTCCGCCGGCACTCTCCTCGGCGCTCCGTTCTGCGGCGACATCGCGCGGCCGGGCCTTGCGCTCTACGGCGGCAATCCCTTCGAGGACAGGGAGGTGCCGCTCGACACGGTCGTCCGGCTGCACGGCCATGTGCTGCAGGTCCGCGCGGCCGAAGCCGGCGACACCGTCGGCTATGGTGGAGCCCATCGGGTCGAGCGGTCCGGCCGGATCGCCACCATTCAATGCGGCTACGCCGACGGCTTTCCCCGCGCCGCTTGGCCGGGCGGCGCCGTCGCTATCCAGGGCGTACGGGTTCCCATCGTCGGCCGCGTCTCGATGGACGCCATCATGGCCGACATATCGGCCCTGCCCGAGGCCGCCGTCGGTCCGGGGACCAGCGTCGAGATCATCGGCGACACGATCGGCCTGCGCGCGTTCGCCGCCCAGGCCGGCACCATCGAGCACGAGGCTCTCGCCCGCCTCGGCCGGCGCCTGCACCGCCACTACCTGGGACGCACCACGGCGACGCGGCCGTCGGCCGGCGCGCCGGAGCCGGGTTGCCTGCCCGTGCCGTCCGTCTGTCGCGATGCGCCAAGCGGCGCGGCGGCGCTTTACGACCGTGGGCACGTCACGGCTGAGTATTTCCGAGACCGAGTTGCAGGAGACTGACCCGTGGATACACATGCGGCGTGCGCAAACCAGCCGGCTGCGCAGGATTTCTCGGCCGGCGCGGCCTTCGTCGACGGCCGCTACTGCCCCGTCACGGAAGCCCGTATTCCCCTTCTCGACTGGGGCTTCATCCGCTCCGACGCCTGCCAGGACACGGTTTCGGTCTGGAAGGGCAGCTTCTTCCGACTGGAAGAGCATCTGATCCGCTTCGAGCGTTCCTACGAGCGCCTGCGCATGGTCTCGCCGCTCGCCCGCGACGAGATCCGCGAGGTGCTGTTCCGCCTGATCGAGCTCACGGGCTTCCAGGACGCCTACGTCCAGATGATCATGACGCGGGGCCGCCCGCCGATCGGCAGCCGCGATCCGCGCCAGTGCGTGAACCGCTTCCAGGCCTACGCCATTCCTTATGTCTGGATCGCCACGCCGGAGGTGCAGGCGCGCGGGCTGCACCTGCATCTCAGTTCCCGCTGCCGCGTGCCGCCGCAGTCGGTGGACCCCGAGGTCAAGCACTATCACTGGCTCGACTTCGAGATGGGCCTGTTCGACGCCTACGACCGGGGTGCCGAGACGGTGTGCCTGGTGGACCTCGAAGGCAATGTCGCGGAAGGACCGGGCTTCAACATCTTCGCCGTCGAGGCCGGCGGCATCACGACGCCGAAGCACTATGTGCTGGACGGCATGACCCGGACGTCGGTCGGCGAGGTCTGCCAGGAACTCGGCATTCCTCTCCAGTTGGGAACGGTGCCGCCGGCGCGCCTGACGGCCGCCGACGAGGTCTTCATCTCCACCACCGCCGGCGGCATCATTCCCATCTCCGTGATCAATGGCCAGCCGGTGGGAACCGGCCGGCCGGGACCGATCTCCCTGCGCATCCGGGAGCGCTACTGGTCCAAGCGAACGAGCGGATGGCATGCCACCCCCGCCCGGTACGGCGCCTGAAGCGAATTGAGGAAACGACCGGCGGCGGCTCAGTACCGCGCCGCCAGCCGGTCGACGGCGCCAAGGATTTCTGCCCGCATCGGGTCCCGGAAATAGCCGGAGCCGGCGCCGTCGACGACGGTGAAGCGGGCTTCCGGCCACGACTTGGCGAGCCGCCAGGCGGGCCGCATGCCGCTGGCGAGATCGAACCGGCCCTGCACGATCTCCGCCGGAATGTGACGGATCCGATCCAGGCCCGCCAGCAGCACGCCGTCGCCCAGGAAGAAGCCGTTGCGCAGATAGTGCAGGAAGAGCCGGCAGAACTGGACGTTCTCGGCGTCCGTCTCATCGCCGTCGTTCGTGACGAGGCCGCCCGGCCGGTGGCGGACGATGGCGCGGTCATACTCCATGAAGGCCGCCGCCGCGCGCGCGGCCACGACCGGATCCGGGTCTGTCACCAGCCGCCAGTAGCCCTCCAGAGGATCGTGCCGGTACTCCGCCGGCAGAAAGGCGACAGCGTCCTCCCAGGCCTGCGTGATCATGCAGGAGGCGCCCCCGAAGAACCACGCCACGTCCGCGGAATCCCCGAGATAGACCGCGGTTGCGACCAGTCCGGCGCAGCGGCCGGGATGGGCCTGTGCGTAGGCGAGCGCCAGGGCGGCACCCCAGAGCCGGCCGAGGATGATCCAGCGGTCGATGCCGAGATGGCGGCGCAGCCGCTCGATGTCCTCGACCAGGTGCGCCGTGGTGTTGGCCTCGGTCTCGCCCGGCGGCAGGGAACGGCCGCAGCCCCGGGGCTCGATCAGGGTGATGTCGAAGCGGGCCGGGTCGAAGATCCCGCGCACGGCGTCGTCATGCCCCGCTCCCGGGCCCGAAGGCAGCAGCAGCAGCGGCACGCCGCCGGCGCCACCCCAGCGCGCCCAGTAGACGGCGTGCCGGTCGTCCACCCGCAGCAGCCCCTCCTCGCCGATCATCAGACCGCTCATCCGCACGCGCTCCGCTTCATTCCACCGACAGGTCCGGGCGCTTGGCAGCCCAGGGTTGCGCCGCCTCGATCTGCGCCGCCAGCGCCACGATGGTCGTCTCGTCGCCGAAGCGCCCCACCAGCTGGACCCCGACCGGCACGCCGGCGCCGTCCCAAGCCACCGGCACGCTGGCCGAGGGCTGGCCGGAGATGTTGAAGATGCGGCAATAGTCGGTGAAGGGGCAGAGCCGCTCCCAGAACTCCTCGACGCCGATGTCGGTCGACAACCATCCGAGGGGCGGCGCGGGGCTGGCCGTCACGGGCATCAGCACGATGTCGAAGCGGGCGGTCTGCTCGCAGACGGTCCGGCCGAACCGTTGCAGGAGCCGTTCGCCGGCGAGGATCTCCGCCCCCGTGACGCCGCGGCCCAGCTCGGCCATGGCGAGGTTGACGGGCTCCACCTCGTCGGCCCGCGGCCAACGCCCGGACGCGGCGGCGCATTCCTGGAAGTCGTTGGCGAAGCCGGCCGCAATGCGGCGCGCCATCGCGTCGCGAAGCCCCGCCATATCGAGAAGGAACTCGAAGCCCTCGACCTCATGGCCAAGGCCGGCGCAGAGGCCGGCCAGGGCATCGACGGCGGCGGTGCAGGCCGGGTCCACGGGATCGGCACCGGCGATGGCATGGGTCACGCCGATGCGCAGCCGCCCGGGCGGGCGCCGCGTCGCGGCCAGAAGGGAGCCCGGCAGCGGCGGGGCGACGAAGGCGGCGCCGATCTCGTCGCCTGCGACGGCGTCCAGCAGGGCCGCGCTGTCCCGCACGGAGCGGCTCACGACATGATCGCGCGAGATGCCGAGACCCAGCGTACCGGGCGCCCTTGGCATGCGGGCGCGTGTCGGATTAAGCCCGAACAGGCCGCAGAAGGAGGCGGGAATGCGGATCGAGCCGCCGCCATCGGAGGCATGGGCGACCGGCACCATGCGGGCGGCCACAGCAGCCGCGGCGCCGCCGCTGGAGCCGCCGGCCGAGCGGGTCGGGTTCCAGGGATTCCGGGTCGGCCCGTAGCGGCGGGGCTCGGTCGTGGCATTGCAGCCGAACTCCGGGCTGTTGGTCAGGCCCAGAAAGCTGAGACCCGTCCGTCTGAGGCGGTGCTCGAAGGCGCCGTCCTGGTCGCACGGGTCGGCCGGAATGAGCCGGCTGCCGTCCGTGCAAGGGAAGCCGGCGGCCCGGACGAACATGTTCTTCAGCAGGAACGGCACGCCCCGGAAGGGTCCCGCTACCGCCGGCTCGTGGATGGAATCGGGCTGCCAGATGACCGCGTTCAGCGCCGGATTGCGCCGCCGGATACGGTCTAGCGCCGCCTCGCGGACTTCGCCGACGGAGACCTCGCCGCGCCCGATCAGCGCCGCGAGCGCGAGCGCGTCGAGCGTATCGTATTCCGGGAACGGGATGGCCATGGCGGTTCCTCGTGCTGGCCAGTTGGCAGGGGAGAGCGGGTCAGGTCGGGGCGGCTTGGTCCGGCCGATGCCCGAACCACCGGGTGAGCGCCCCGGCCGGGCGGTCGTCGGCCGCCCGAAGCCCTTCGACCAGGACCTCCGCCCCCGCCGCGCCGATCACCGGAACACAGCAGGAATGGATCTTGGCCTCAAGCAGGGCATCGGTGATGGGATAGCCGGGACTACCAAGGGTCGCCGCCTCCGGAAGGCCAAGGATCGCGGTCGCCCCGTCCCTGAAGCGGAGGGTGACCGTCGACTCCGGCACGGTGGGATCGTCGTCGCGGTCCGGGGTGACGCTTGTCGAGACACGGCCGGGCCAGCCGCTCGCCATGTGGTCGCGCAGCGCCTCCGGCTCGAAATCAGCGAGGCCGATGTCGCCGCGGCGCAGAGCGACGCCCACCGCGAAGGGCATGCTGAAGCGCGCCTGCGCGGCGGTGGTCGGCGTGGCGAAGGGGAGGTTGGCGGCGCTCGCCCGCTGCGAGGCCACGTGCACGCTCTCGATCTCGGACAGGCGGTGGGCGTGGGCCTGCCGCAACGCCAGGGCGGCCTGGACCGCGGTGTGGGTGCTGCCGCAGGTGGGCCAGAGCTTGATCAGAGGCGCATAGGCTTCCAGGGCCAGCGGTCCCCGATCCATGTCCGTGTCGAACGCGTAGGGGCGATCCTGTCCGGCCCAACCGGGTCCCTGCCGATGGGCCTCCAGGTCCCGGCCGACCATCAGCGACTGCATGCCGTAGGGACCTTCCAGTACCTCCGCCGCGGCCTCCATTCCGGCCGCGGCCAGCGTCGCGCTCAGCACCCCGGCCTTGGCGGCCAGGCCGCAATGAAGCGGCTTGGCCTGCGTGCCGAACTGCGCCATGGAGCCGCTCGCCATGCTGTAGGAGAGCGCGATCGCCGCCCGCATGCGGTCAGGCTCGAGTCGCAGCAGCCGGCCGACGCCGGCCGCCGTCCCCAGCGCGCCCACGGTCGAGGTCGCGTGCCAGCCCATGCGGCGGTGGAGCGGGTTCACGCCCCGGCCGACGCGGGCCATGACCTCCAGCCCGACGATATAGGCGTCGCGAACAGCGGCCAGCCCCAGCCCCCTCTCCTGGGCGACGGCGAGCAGCGCGGGCACCAGGACGGCCGAGCCGTGGGCGGCAGCGGGGGCGAAATTGTCGTCGAAGTCGAGCGCGTGCGCCGCGGTGCCGTTGACCAGCGCCGCCAGCATCGCCGGGGCGGTGCCGCCGCCGGCAAGGTCGCAGGGCTCGGCGGCCGAGGCGGCCACTGTCTGGCGGACGGCGGCGGTGGCGGGATCGTCGCGGCCAGCCAGGATGCAGGCGGCGACGTCGAACACATAGCGGTTGGCGAGCCGGTGCAGGGCGTCCGGCCAGCGGTCCGGCACGGTGGCCGCCCAGTGCGCGTAGGCCGAGGTGGGGCCGGCGCTCATTCCGCGGCCCTCCACTCCATGCCGGGATCGAGCGGATAAACCGGGCGCGTCACCCGCCGATAGGGCACCCGCTCCAGGTGCGGTGTCGCCAATCCCGGAACGTCGACATCGAGAATGCGGGGCGCCGGCACCAGATCGGCGAAGCCCGCGCGGTAATGGCCGCGCGACTTCACCACGATGGCGCGGGCGGCGGCCGGGTCGGCGCCGTGCACCTCGAAATACTCAGGCCCCAGGATCTGCTGGCGCACGCTGCCCGCCAGAATCTGCACCCCTCCAACACACACGAGGCAGCTCGGGCCCAGATTGATGGACCGGTTGGCTGCCATGCCGGTCCTGCCCCTGAAAGGCGCGTCGCGCAGGCACAGGACCTCCGCCTCGACCGGCAGCGCGCGGGACCCGAGCTCCGGACTGTCCCGTCCGACCCGCGCACGGATGCGGCCCCCCCGCCCGGCCGCGAAAGCCGCCGCGACGAGGTCCGGGTCCCAGACGAGGCCCAGCAGCACGTCCGTGGCGCCGGCGTCCAGCAGCGCCTCCAGAATCCAGGTGGTGTTGCCCTGCGCGCCGCCGCCTGGATTGTCGGCGACGTCGGCGAGGATGACGGGCCGGCCGGCGTCGGCGGCGAGGGCCGCCTGGACCGCTTGGTCCAGCGGCGTCAGGGTCGCCTTGAAGCGATGGCGGCTGTGCCAAGCGTGTTCGGCCACCGCGCGGGCGACCTGGCGGGCGGCGGCGGCGTCGGACCAAGCCGCGGCATAGACGGTGAGGCCGGCGTGCGGGACATCGGCGAGCGAGAAGCCCGACCAGACCGACACGGTCGCGATGTCGTCGCCGAGGCTTGCCTCCGCCAGCCGCATGAGATCGCCCAGCGGATGCCCCTCGGCCGTCAGCTGGGTCACCTGCGGCGTAATGAGGGGAACCCGCACATGGCAGCTGCGGGGCCGCCAACCGTCCAGCATGCGGTGCATGAGACGGGCGGCGTCGCGCGAGCGGTCGAGGAAGTCGACATGCGGATTCGTGCGGTAGCCGGTCACAAGATCGACGTTGGCGAACAGGCGGTCCGACGGGTTGGCGTGCGTGTCCGTCAGCATGGCGATGGGCACGGCCGGGCCGACCGCGGCGCGCACCCGTTCCAAATACTCCCCGTCCAGATCGTCCGTTTCCGTGGTGGTGCCGGCACCGTGCCCGATGACGTAGACGCCGTCGAGCGTTCCGGCCGCCCTCAGCAGCTCGACGATGCGGCCGCATATCCGTTCGAAGGAAGCATGGTCGCAGGGCCCGCTGGAATCGGCAGGAGCGGCGATCAGGATGGGAACAAGTTCCCAGTCCCGCAGCAGGTCCATCTGCCCGGCGAATCCGTCCTCGGCGCCGTTCCGGCAGAAGCGCACGAGATCGTCGCCCTCGAGATAAAGCGCGGCGCGGAAATCGGCCTCGATCGCCGGCGGAGCGAAGCGGTTGCTCTCCAGGAGAATGCCGAGAACGGCGATGCGGCTGCGTCGGGCCGGCATTGGACCTCGCGATCTGCGATGCTGGGGCGGCGGAGCCCTTCGTCGTGGCGGCGGCCGGCTCCGTCCTTCGGAAAAAAGGGCCAGCTCCGTCAATGTGCGGGAGCCGGAGCTGGCCTTACGCATGAGGGGAACGTTCGACGGAAGCACCGTGAACCCCGGTAGTGTGCACCGGACCATCGTTCCCGGTCCTGCCTGGGCGCGACAGCCGCAGGTCGGAAAGCGCCAACAGGCACGCCAGCTGCGCGATGAACCGGTCTGTCTGGCCGCGACATCGCACGGCATGGGCTCGCCGCCGGCCCGGCCGCCGCTTGCGCCGGTGCGGCCCCCCGGAAAAGATCATGCCGGGGCGCCGTTCATCGAACGGCGTGCGTTGCGAGGGGTAGAGCCATGCCGACCGACACCAAATCCATCGACCTGGAAAGGCTGGAGGCGGTCGCGGCCATGTTCGAGCCCTGGGCGCAGGCCGGCGAGCCCGGATTGGCCCTTGTCGTGCAGCAGGGCGGCCGGACCGTGCTCGCCCGGGGCTGGGGCCTCGCCAATGTGGAATTCGGCGTGCCGATCACCGAGCGGACCCGCTTCGACATCGCCTCGATGACCAAGCAGTTCGTCGCTGCCGTCTGCCTGTATCTCGAGCGTGACGGCAAGCTCTCGCTCGACGACCCGGTCGCCCGCTGGCTGCCCGACATGGCCGGCACCATGCCCCGGGATACGCTGCGCGACCTGCTGACCATGCGCACCGGGCTGCTGGAATGCGGCCATCTTTCCTGGCTCGCGACCGGCGAGGCGCGCGACGCGCGACGCACCGCGAAGACCATCCACGCCTCCGCGGCGCGGCTCGGCCACCGCAACTTCCCGCCGGGAACGGAGGATTGCTACTCGAACGTCAACTTCCATCTGGCCCAGCTCGTCGCCGAGGCGGCGGGAGGTGCCGACATGGCTGCGCTGCTGCGCCGATACATTCTGGATCCGCTCGGCCTGGAGCTGACGGAGTATGTTCCGGGATCGCCGCGCACGGTCGTGCCGCACCGGGCGACAGCCTACGAGCCCGCTGGGGAGGGCCGGTGGCGCCACGCCGTCTGGGTCGTCGAGAACTCGGGCGCCTGCGGCATCGTCTCGTGCGCGCAGGACATGGCGCGCTGGCAGCGGGCTCTTCTCTCCGACGAGCTCGCCTGGCTGAGGCGGGCACTGTGCCAGGACCGGCCCCTTCCCGACGGGCTATCCAGCCATTACCGGCTCGGCATGCGGGTCGGCCAGCATCGGGGCCTCTGGTTCTTCGGGCATGCGGGCGGCGTGCCGGGCTTCAAGTCGAACATGCTCTGCTTTCCCGAAGAGGAGCTGGCGTTCGTGTTCCTGGCCAACCGCGACGACGTGAACTCGAATTTCCTGGCGAGCCGGATCGCCGACCAGCTGCTGAAACCGCGCATCGCCGCCGCGCGCGCCAGCGTCGGTGAAACCCGCCCCCCGCCCGCGGACGAGCTGGAGCGGCTGCTGGGCCTGTATCTCTGCCCCGAGGCCGACCATGCGGTCGAGGTCACCATCGACCAGGGGCTGCTGCGGGCGGAAGACCTGCACTTCGAGCAGCGGCCGGACGGGTCTTGGACCGTCATCGACCACGCCCAACGCTGCGACCTGTCCTTCGGCGAGGACGCCCGGACCCTGCTCGTCCGGCACAACAACGGCCCGGCTCGTCTCTACCAGCGGGTCCGTGCTGAGGAGCGGCCCGCCCTGCCGTTGGAGGCCTATGCCGGGCGCTACGCCGCCGAAGGTCTGCCGGGCTTCCAATCGGTGGACGTGGTCGACGGGCATCTGCGGCTCTCGGTCGGCAGCCCCTGTCATGTCGACGAGCTCTGGTGGCTGGTGCCCATCGGCGGGGACCGCTTCGCCATCAGCGACACCCAGGGTGGTGTCAGCGACTTCATCCTATCCTTCCAGCGCGATGCAAAGGGCCTGGTCGTCGCCACGGTCATGAGCGGCTACCGGCTTTATGGGCTTCGGCTGGAGCGCCGCACCGAGGAGCCGCGGTCCGCCAACGTCGTGGGCGGCGCCGCCTCCCCGCGCCCCACCTGAGCGCCGCCCGATCCGGAGAGCCGCCGATGACCCGCATGGAATGGCAGGCGCACCTGCCCGAAGCCTCCCGCCCGCTCGTCTCCCTCATTCCCACCAGCCTCCATCCCCATCTGACGCCGGACGACGCACGCGCGCTGTCGCCCGAGGCGATCCGACGCTTGGCGGCGCAGCCCGCGGACCTGTCGGCGACGAAGCTCTGGAACAGCCTGTTCCGGCCGTCCGCGCTGACCCGCTGCCGCATGGAGGCGCCATGCGGTCAGGTCGCGGCCATCGCCTCCGAGCGCCATCCCTGGGTCAGCTATGTCGCCTATCTGCCGCTCGGGCCGCAGGTGGATCAGGTCGGGAAGGCGCCGCTGATTGTGGACATCCATGGCAGCAGCCGCAACGCCAAGCAGGGCTGCGAACGCTTCGCCGATCTGGCCGAGGCGCACGGCTGCTACGTTCTGGCGCCGCTGTTCCCGATGATCCCCAGCGATCCCGACCCGGACGAGCAGTACAAGTTCGTCGCCGGCGACCGGCGCCGCTACGACCTCATCCTGCTGGACGTCATCGCCGAGTTCTCCGAGCTGATCGGCGTGTCGTTCCCTTCCGTCCTGCTGCATGGCTTCTCGGGCGGGGGCCAGTTCGCCCACAGGTTCTGGTACGCGCATCCGGACCGGCTCCGGGCGGTGTCGATCGGGGCACCCGGCTATGTGACGCTGCCCGATGCGACGACGGACTGGCGCCTGGGCGTTCGGAACTTCGCCGACATCTTCGATCGGCCGTTCCGTGCCGAGGCTCTCGGCCAAGTCACCGCGCATTTCTATGTCGGGGAGCACGACACCGATCATGTCGACGTCTACAGCCTTGAGGAGCTGGGGCTGACGGCGTCCGGCTACAGGGCCTACGGCCACACCCGGATCGAGCGCCTCGGGCTGCTGCACCGGGAACTGGGCGCCCTCGGGGTGGACGGCCGGTTCGACATGGTGCCGGGCCTGGGGCATGCGTACGACTACGCGGCCACCAAGCGCTTCTTCGCGGAGGTCCTGGCGGAGACGCGATGAGCCGTGCCGGGATGCGCCTCAGGGCGCCTCGTTGACGCTCAGCAGCTCGAGCGGCCGGGCGCTGGCGACGTGCTGCTCCAGAAACGCCCGGTGATAGAGGTCGATCGGCCGGGTCGAGCGCAGGAAGATTTCGCGTGCCCGCTCGTAATCGTCGGTCTCGAAGACCCAAACCAGATTGTCCTCGTCGCCGACCCGATCGAGGAAGACCAGCTCGAGGCGGATTCCCTCGTCCTGGAGCGACGCGTCGACTTCGGCCGTATTGGCATTGATCTCGTCGATCCAGGCCTCCAGGGCCGGGCGGGAACCGGGCTTCAATGTGCGGCGGAGGGCGAAGAAACGGCGCGGCATCATGACCATCCCTTGTCGGTTGGATCGGGCGCAGCTTAGCAGGAGGCCTCTTTCGCGGACGGGCCCGATGCGACAGCACAGCGGGCTGATCGCGACGTTCCGGCGCGGTTGCGCCCGCCATTTCCGCCGGCCGCGACAAGCGCCGGTTGCGATGCGACATGCGCCCCGGTGCCGGCTTGCCGGACGACGGAACGGCGGTAGGCTGGTCCGGCAACATCTCCTCCGACCGCCAGGACCGCGCCCCATGATCGTCGAGTTCGCCTCGTCCACGGCATCGCCCGCCACCATTCAGGACCTGCCGACCCCGGCGCTTCTGCTCGATGTCGGGCGGCTGAGGCGTAACGCCCTACGGGTGCGGACGAAGGCCCAGGCGCTGGGCGTGCGCCTGCGGCCGCATCTGAAGACGGCGAAGTCGGTGGAGGTGGCACGGCTGCTGACCGCCGGCGGAGAGCCCCGCATCACCGTCTCCACCCTGGCCGAGGCGCGGTATTTCTTCGGCGCGGGATTCGACGACATCCTCTACGCGGTGGGCATCGCGCCCGGCAAGCTGCCGCAGGTGGCCGACCTCGTCGCGGCCGGCTGCCGCCTGACAGTGGTGGTGGACAACGTTCCCATGGCAGAGGCGGTCCAGCGCTTCGCTGCCGCGTCCGGCCTGGTCGTTCCCGTGATGATCGAGGTCGACACCGACGGGCACCGGGCCGGCATCGAGCCCGACGACCCGCAGTTGATCGACGTGGCCGTAGCGCTGCATGCCGGGCCGGGCGTCGCTTTCGCGGGCGTGATGACGCACGCCGGCGACTCCTACGGCTGCCGCTCGGTGCAACAGTTCGAGGCCATGGCAGCCAAGGAATGCGCGGGCATCTCCCGCGCCGCCGCGCGCTTGGCGGCGGCGGGTTTTCCCTGCGCGGAGGTCAGCATCGGCTCCACGCCCACCGCCCACTACGCCCGCGCGCTTCCCGGCGTGACCGAGCTGAGGGCCGGCGTCTATGGCTTCGGCGATCTGGCCCAGGCGGGCCTCGGCACCTGCGCCATCGACGACATCGCGATCTCCGTCCTGTGCAGCGTCATCGGCCACCGCCCCAAACTGGGGCGGATCATCGTCGATGCGGGCTTCCTCGCGCTCAGCCGGGACCGCAGCACCGCAACCCAGCCGGTGGACTGGGGCTTCGGCGCGGTCTGCCGGGCCGAGGACGGACAGCTGCTGGAAAACCTGGTCGTCTCCGGCACGAACCAGGAGCACGGAATCATCACCGCGCGCAACGGCGAGCCCGACTATGCGGCGCTGCCGATCGGCAGCCAGCTGCGCATCCTGCCCAATCACGCCTGCGCCACCGCCGCGGCCTACGACCGGTATCATCTGGTCGAGGGGAGTTCCGCCCTGCGTGGGACGTGGCCGCGGGTCAATGGCTGGTAGTTCCGCGCCGCGGGACCACCCTTCACAGCAAAGGACCGGTCTGATGGCTCAGACGCTTCACCACTATGTCAACGGGTCGCCCGTGCCCGGCCGCAGCGGACGCTTCGCGCCCGTGTACCACCCGATGACCGGCATCGTCGCCGCCGAGGTGCCGCTCGCCGGGGCCGACGAGGTGGCCGCCACGGTGGCGCTGGCGAAGGCGGCCCAGCCGGCCTGGGCCGCGGTCAATCCGCAGCGCCGCGCCCGCGTGCTGATGCGCTTTCTGGAACTCCTCAACCGGGAACATGAGGCGCTGGCGCTGCTGCTGGCCCAGGAGCACGGCAAGACGGTCGCCGACGCGAAAGGCGACATCCAGCGCGGCCTCGAGGTGGTGGAGTTCGCCACCGGCATTCCGCACCTGCTGAAGGGCGAGTTCAGCGAAGGCGTCGGGCCGGGCATCGACATCTACTCGTTGCGCCAGCCTTTGGGCGTGGTCGCGGGGATCACGCCCTTCAACTTCCCCGCCATGATTCCGATGTGGAAGTTCGCGCCGGCGATCGCCTGCGGCAACGCCTTCATTCTGAAGCCGTCCGAGCGCAATCCCTCGGTGCCGCTGCGGCTGGCCGCCCTGATGAGCGAGGCCGGCCTGCCGCCCGGCATTCTGAACGTGGTGAACGGCGGCAAGGAGGCGGTCGACGCCCTGCTCGACCATCCCGACGTGAAGGCGATCGGTTTCGTCGGCTCCACCGCCATCGGCGAGTACGTCTATACGCGCGGCACGGCCGCCGGCAAGCGCGTGCAGGCCTTCGGCGGCGCCAAGAACCATGCCCTCATCATGCCCGACGCCGACCTGGACCAAGCGGCCGACGCGCTGATCGGCGCGGCGTTCGGCTCCGCCGGGGAGCGCTGCATGGCCATTTCGGTCGCGGTACCCGTCGGCGAGCGCACGGCGGCGGCGCTGGTCGAGCGGCTGGTGCCCCGCGTGCGGGCGCTCAAGGTCGGCCCCTCGACCGATGCCGGCGCCGATTTCGGACCGCTGATCACGCGCGCCCACCGCGACCGCGTCGCCGCCTGCGTGGAGGAGGGTGTCCGCGAGGGCGCCGAGCTTCTGGTCGACGGGCGCGGCCTGAGCCTGCAGGGCTACGAGGACGGCTTCTACATGGGCGGCTGCCTGTTCGACCGGGTCACGCCGGCCATGCGCCTCTACACGGAGGAGATCTTCGGGCCGGTCCTTTCGATCGTGCGCGCGCCCGATTACGAGACGGCCCTGCGGCTCCCCTCCAGTCATGATTACGGCAACGGGGTCGCCATCTTCACCCGCGACGGCGCGACGGCACGCGACTTCGCCAGCCGGGTCGATGTCGGGATGGTCGGCATCAACGTGCCGTTGCCGGTTCCCCTCGCCTACTACACCTTCGGTGGCTGGAAGCGCTCCGGCTTCGGCGATCTGAACCAGCACGGACCCGACAGCATCCGCTTCTACACAAGGACCAAGACGGTCACGGCGCGCTGGCCGTCGGGGGCCGGCGACACACCCAGCTTCGTCATGCCGACCATGGCCTGACGGGGCGTCTCAGGAGACGGCGGGAGATCACCATGGCGCGGATCGCGGTCGCGGGTTTTCTGCACGAGACCAACACCTTCGTGCCGACTCCCACCGGCTGGCCGGAGTTCGACGATCCCCGCCTGGGCGGCTACCGGGTCGGCGCGCGGATTCTGGATCTGGCCGCCGGCCCCTTCGCCATCGGCGGCTTCGCGGACGAGCTGCGCACGCTCGGCCATGACATCGTGCCGCTCGCCTATGCCGAGGCGGAACCGGGCGGCATCGTCACGGCGGAAGCGTTCGAGCGGGTGTGCGGCGACATCTGCCGGATGCTGCGGAAGGCCGCCCCCGTCGACGGCGTCCTGCTGGACCTGCACGGCGCTCTGGTGACGCCCGGCCACGAGGACGGCGACGCCGAGATCGCGCGCCGGGTCCGTGCGGTCGTCGGCAAGAACATTCCCGTGGTGGCGGCCTTAGATTCCCATGGGAACATCCAGGCGGAAACTCTCGCGCCGCTCGACGCCGCCGTGGGCTACCGCACCTATCCGCATGTCGACATGAACGAGACCGGCCGGCGGGCCGTCCGCCTCATGGACCGTCTGCTGCGCACGGCGAAGCGGCCGCACCGGGTTCTGGTCCGGCCGGATTTCCTGCTTCCGACCGACCGGCAGACCACGCTCGCCGATCCAATGCGCGGGCTCTATGGGCTGCTGGAGGCGCTCGAGGCGGAGGACACGGCCATCTGGACGGCCTCGCTGATGCTGGGCTTCCATCTCTCCGACGTCCCGTTCGCCGGCCCCAGCGTCTTCGCTTTCGCCGACACCGCCGCCGCGGCGGAGCAGCTGGCGCACCGGCTGGTAGAGGCCATGGCGGCGCGGGAGCGCGAGTTCGTCAGTGACCTCATGGCACCGGACGCGGCGGCGCGGATCGCGCGGGACTGGCGGGGGGAGAAACCGCTGCTGCTGGCCGACGTTCAGGACAATGCCGGCGGTGGCGCCTCCTCCGACACGGTGGAGGTGCTGGAGGCCCTGGCGCGCCACCGGGTCCAGGGAGTGATCCTCGGCCTTCTGCACGACCCCGCCGCCGTCGCCGCCGCCCATGCCGCCGGCGTAGGCGCGGCGGTGGACCTAGAGGTCGGCGGCAAGGGCGTGCCCGGGCAGCGTCCCTTCACCGCCGGCTTCCAGGTCGAGCATCTGAGCCGGGAGCCCTACCGCCTCACCGGCCCGGTCGCCGGCGGCAGCGTCATGGATCTGGGCCCGACGGCCATGGTCAGGCTCGACGGCATCCGCGTGGTCCTGACCTCGGGCCGCACGCAGTGCCTGGACCAGGCGTTCTTCCGCCATCATGGCATCGAACCCGCCCGCCAGCGGGTCATCGTGGTCAAGAGCGCCAACCATTACCGGGCGGATTTCCAGCCGCTGGCCGAGCGGATCATCAATGTGGAAAGCGCCGGCTTCTGCGTCGTCAATCCGGCTGCCCTGACGTTCCGCCGGCTGCGGCAGGGCGTCCGGCTCCACGGTCACGGCCCCCGGCACGGCGGGGACCGGTCCAAGGCCGGCGCCTTGGACAAATAAGACAAGTTCGACGCTGGATGCGGCGCTCCGGTGCTCCCCCTGTGGAGCGTGGCCGCCACATGGGAAATGCTGCCGGTGAGGCCCCTTCCCGCACGCACCGAGGCGCACCCACCATGGACAGCATCCGCAAACCCTATCTTCTCTTCCTCGGCGACGTGACCGATCGGACCGACGCCAAGACCGCGCTGGGCTTGCGCGACTGGGCCGGTGCCGACGTGGTGGGCCAGTACCGCATGCCGGACTGCACGGTCGACCTCGGCATTCCCGATCTGCGGCCCGCCGAGGCGGCGGCCCGGGGCGCGCGGTCCCTGGTGGTCGGCATCGCCGCCGTCGGCGGCGCCCTGAAGCCGTCCTGGATCGCCTGCCTGGTGGAAGCGCTGGAGGCGGGGCTCGACATCGTCAGCGGTCAGCATTCCCGGCTGGCCTCCTTCCCCGCTCTCGCCGAAGCGGCGGGCCGCACCGAGCGCAGGCTCATCGACGTGCGCGTTCCGCCGGCGGGGCTGCCGGTCGGCACCGGCCGCAAGCGGGTGGGCAAGCGGCTGCTCACCGTCGGCACGGATTGCGCGCTGGGCAAGAAGTACACCGCGCTGACCCTGGCGCGGGCGCTGAGGGACCGCGACGTGCCGGCCACCTTCCGGGCGTCGGGCCAGACCGGCATTCTGATCGGCGGCTCCGGCGTGCCCATCGACGCGGTGGTGGCCGATTTCCTGGCCGGGGCAGCAGAGACCCTGTCGCCGGACGCCGGCGACCCCAATCACTGGGACGTCGTCGAGGGACAGGGATCGCTGTTCCATCCCGGCTATGCGGCGGTGACCTTGGGCCTGCTGCACGGCTCGCAGCCCGACGCCATCGTGCTCTGCCACGACCCGCGCCGAACCTGCATCGACGGCTATCCGGACTTCCCGATTCCGTCCCTGCGGGAGGCGATCGATCTCTATCTGACGCTGGGCCGACTGACCAATCCGGCCATCCGCTGCGTCGGCATCAGCCTCAACACGTCCGGCATGGCGGAGGCGGAGCGACAGGCGGTTCTGGAGCGCACCGCCGCCGAAACCGGCCTGCCCTGCGTCGACCCGATCGCCACCGGCGTCGGCGCCATCGTCGAGAGGCTGTTCGCATGAGACGCCTCACCGTCAAGACCCGCGACTGGCGGCTGCGCAAGCCCTTCACCATCGCTCGCGGCACGGCCGAGACCATCGGCGTCGTCCTGGTCGCGGTCGAGGAGGATGGGCATGTGGGCCGGAGCGAGGCGGCCGGCATGGACTACAAGGGGGAAACCCCCGAGACCATCGCCGCCCAGATCGAGCGCGTGCGGTCCTACATCGAGCGGGGCGCGACACGGGCTGATCTCGGCGGGTTGCTGCCGCCCGGCGGCGCCCGCAACGCGCTGGATTGCGCCCTATGGGACCTGGAGGCCAAGCGACGCGGCGTTCCGGCCTGGACTCTGGCCGGGCTGGAGCGCGTGGGTCCGATCAATACCGCCTACACGGTCGGCATCGACACGCCCGAGGCGATGGCGGCCGACGCGCACTCCATGGCCTCCGACTTCAAGGTGGTGAAGGTCAAGATCGGTGCGGTTGGAGGGTTGGAGCAGGTGGCCGCCGTCCATGCCGCGGTGCCTGGTGCACGCCTTATCGTCGACGCCAACCAGGCGCTGGACCTTGACGGCCTGCAGGCCCTGGCGCCGGCGCTGGCCGAACTCGGCGTCGTGCTGATCGAGCAGCCGCTGCTGGTCGGCCAGGACGGGGCGCTCGCGGCCTATGACGGGCCGGTTCCGCTGTGCGCGGACGAGTCCTGCAACGTCGCGGCGGACGTCGAGCGGCTCGCCACGCTCTACCGCTATGTGAACATCAAGCTCGACAAGAGCGGCGGCCTCACCGAAGCCCTGCGCATCGTCGCGGCCGCCAGAAGCGCCGGCATGGGACTCATGGTCGGCAACATGAACGGCAGCTCGCTCGCGATGGCGCCGGCCATGGTCGTGGCCCAGTTCTGCGAGTTCGTCGATCTGGACGGCCCTCTGCTGCAGGCGGAGGACTGGATCCCCGCCCTGGTCTACGAACAGGAGCGGATCCTCTATCCTGGACGGGACCTCTGGGGATGATTCCGGCTGGTTCCGGCGGCGGAGCGGAAAGCGCACCGGAAAGAGAAGATCAGGGAATGGCAGCGTCGAACGACAACCGGCTCGACCATGTGATCCTGGGAGTGTCCACGCTGGACCAAGGGATCACGGAGTTCCGGACGCTGACGGGGGTCGAGCCCACCCGGGGCGGATCGCATCCGCAGTACGGAACCGTGAACGCCCTGGCGTCCATGGGTGATAGCTATCTCGAGATCTTCAGCCATGCCGATGGGCTGATGGGCGGCCCCCGTTTCGGTTTGATCGACTTCGCCATGCGCGCGCCCCGGATTGAGGCCACGGCCGAGGCCGCTCGGCAGGCCGGACTTGAGGTCCTATGGGTCCCCGGGGAACGGCGGACGCCAGCGGGCGATGTTCTGCGGTGGCGCGCGTTCGAACTCCTCGGTCACGGTTTCGCCGGCGCGCTGCCCTTCTTCATCGATTGGCAGAGCACACCGAATCCGGCGCGGACGGCACCGGGAGGCCTGGAAGAGCCGTCCCTCCGGATAGGACATCCCGCTGCGGATCAGCTTCTTGAATTGTACCGGCGGCTCGGCATCGCCATTCATCTCGACCATGCGCCTGTGCCCAGGCTGACCCTGGAGGTCGGGGCGCCGACCGGGCGCGTCTCCTTTCAGGGCGAGCCCATCGGCTGGCGGGGAGCGCTTGCGACCGGGGTCCGGCAGTAGCTGCGGCGCAGCCGCTGTCCGGAAGCCGTTTCCACGACCCGCCCGCCATGACGTGCATCTCCGCGGCCGGAATGCGCGCCACTCCCAACGACGCGCCGATAGGTCCGGCCCGTTCACGGCTGATTGGCGCACGCCTCCCGCGCGGCGGCGACGATGCTGTCCGTGCCGAGCCCATGCTTGGCCAGGGCGTCGGGAATATCGGACGACTCGCCGAAACGGATGGTGCCCAGCGCATGCAGAGGGTTGCGGTGGACGCTGCCGAGCCAGCCGAGCGCTGCGGGGTGGCCGTCGATCACGGTGACCAGGGCCGCGTCGCTTGGCAGCTGGTTCAGCAGGGCCTCCACATGGCTCCGGGCTTGGTCGCCCCGCCGCCGGGCCGCCTGGGCGGACGACCAGCCCTGGTAGAGACGGTCGGCCGAGGTGATGGCGAGGAGGCCCACCGATGCGTCGTGCTCGGCCAGCCGCAGCAGCGCGGCCTGCGCCTCCGGCGCCACCGCACCGGTGTAGGCGATCGCCACCCGGCACGCCGGCCCCGGCGCACGCATCCAATAGCCGCCGTCTACGATCGCTCGGGCGAGCTCGGCCGTCATCGGCCGCGGCGGCTGCGCCAGGGACCGGGTGGAGAGGCGCAGATAGACCGAGCCGCCGTCGGGAGCCTGCATGTACTCGAAACCCCAACGCATGATGACGGCCAGCTCGTCGACGAAGGCGGGCTCGTAGGTGGCGAGGTTCGGCAGGCCCATGCCGATCAGCGGCGTGACGATCGACTGGTGCGCGCCCCCCTCCGGCGCCAGCGTCACGCCCGACGGCGTCGCCACCACCATGAAGCGGCTGTCCTGGTAGAGCGCGTAGTTCATCGCGTCCAGGCCGCGCTTGA
>Ga0196974_1000023_pt1 | contig 130004 bp, 102 predicted proteins | sample S1_1013CmetaG_FD_155477 | JGI IMG/M metagenome (GOLD analysis project Ga0196974, IMG submission 155477) | Soil microbial communities from Anza Borrego desert, Southern California, United States - S1_10-13C | ecosystem: Environmental > Terrestrial > Soil > Desert | place: USA: California...
CGCCGCCGCCGCCGGAGAGATGATCGTCACCCGCGCCACCGGTGATGACATTGGCGCCGGCGTTGCCGACGCCGGTGAAGTCGCCGGTTCCGGTATAGGTCAGGTTCTCGATATTGGCCGCCAGCGTGAAGGCCGCCACTGCAGCGTGGACGCTGTCCGTGCCCTCCCCGGCCGCTTCTACGAGAATCTCGTCGCCTGTCTCGACCAGATAGAGATCGTCGCCGCCGCCGCCGATCAGCTGGTCCAGCGCGCCGCCGCCTCCCGATAGCTGGTCATTGCCCGCCCCGCCGGTGAGTACGTTGGTTCCGGCGTTGCCGACCCCGATGAAGGCGCCGGTTCCGGTGAAGGTGAGGTTCTCCACGTTCGCGGCCGTGAGCGCATAGGCCGAGAGGGTCGTCTCGATCGTGTCGGTCCCCTCCCCCGCCAGTTCGACCACGGTGTCGGTAGCCGAGATCAAATAGGTGTCGTCGCCCAGACCGCCGTACAGCTCATCCAGACCCCCGCCGCCGGACAGACGATCGTTTCCGGCCCCGCCGACCAGCATGTTGTCCGCCGCGCTTCCGGTCCCGACGAAATCGCCGGTTCCGGTGTAGACGAGGTTCTCGACGTTGGCGGCGGTCAGGGTGTAGCTCGCGAGGGCCGTCTGGACAGTGTCCGTTCCCGCGCCGACGGCCTCGACCAGGGTGTCGCCGGCGACGCTGACGATATAGATGTCGTCGCCCGCCCCGCCTTTCAGCTCGTTCGCGGCCCCGGCGCCGCCGGCCAGAACGTCGTTTCCATCGAGACCGGACAGGACGTCGGCGCCCAGCCCGCCGGTGATCCGGTTGGCTTCGCTCGTGCCCACGCCCACGAAGGCGCCGGAGCCGATGTAGGTCAGCCCTTCGACGTGCGTGCGCAGGGTATAGGTGGCGAGGGCGGTCTCGACTGTATCGAACCCGGCGTCAGCGTTTTCGATGATGGTGTCGCCGGCCGCCTCGACGACGAAGGTGTCGTCGCCGAGGCCGCCGTACAGCTCGTTGGCCGCGCCCGAACCGCCGGCCAACCGGTCGTTCCCGGCCTGACCGACGAGGATGTCGCGGTCCGTGCCGCCGGTGATCTCGTCGCCGAAAGCCGTACCGAACATCGTGCCGGAGCCATTGATGACCGTGCCGTCCTGGCCGTTGATGGTGATGGTCAGGGTCGCGGTGGAGCTGACGCCCTCTCCGTCCGTGATGGTGTAGGCGAAGGTGTCGGTGGCGGTCTGGCCCTGCAGCAGGGTGCGGGCGGCGGCGGCGGGAGTGAAGACGTACGAGCCGTCCGCCTGGATGACCACGCTGCCCCAGTCGCCGGCGATGCTCTGCCCGACGTTGGCGGCCTGGCCCTCGACCCCGGTGACGGTGATCGAGCCGCCCAGAGCGGCGTAGTCGTTGGCCAGGAGGCCGGCGCCGGCCCCGACCGACAGCACCGAGGTCTCGTCCGTGCCGCCGGCGTCGGCAGCGGCGTTCGTCGGGGCCTCGACGGCGAATTCGACCGTGCGGGGCGCGCTGGAAACGAGGCCGTCGAAGACGGTGTAGGTGAAGGAGGCGGTGCCGCTGAAGCCCGACGTCGGGCTGAAGGTGAAGGCGCCGGTTTCCGGATCGATGACCACCGTGCCGTGCTGGGCGGATCCCGGCGTCAGGACATAGGTCAGCGCGTCGCCGTCGGAGTCGCTGGCCTCGCCGAGGGTTCCCGAGACGGGGTGGCCGGGCGCGGCCTGGGGCTCGACCGTATCCGCGCCGTCGAGCGAGGGGGCGTCGTTGACCGGCGACGCCTCGCCCGGATCCCAGGCGGCGATCGCGCTGTCGAGGGCGGCCATCTCGGCCGGCGACAGGCTCTCCGCCGCCTCGGCCTTGTTCAGGGTGAGCATCTGGATGAGCTGGGGGTATCCCGGGGGGGCGCCGAACTTCAGCGCCACGCCCAGCCAGAAATAGGCGTCCGAGGCCGAGGCGCCGACGCCCTCGCCGTCCAGGTAACGGCGTCCGAGCGCATAGGCCGCCTCCATCTGCCCCATGTTGGCGGCCCTGATGAAGCCTTCAACGGCCAGCGCCTTGTCCATCGGCGCGCCGAGTCCGAGGTGGTCGAGGATGGCGAGCCGGAAGACGGCGTCCTTGTTGTTCGGAAGCGCTTCGAGCAGTTCCCGGGCGCGGCCGTAGTCGCGTTCGCCGCCCTCGCCCGAGACGTAGAGGCGCGCCAGCATCAGGCTGGCCTCCGGCACGACGCCGACGGCCAGTTCGAGAAACTCCCGCTCAAGGACTTTGTTCTTGGTGATCCCGTTGACGCCCGAGTTCAGCCAGGTGGCGTAGTGGTAGGCGGCGTTGGGGTCGCCCGCATAGGCCAGGAGGGTCGCGTAATAGACCCAGTTCCCCATGTCGCCCGTGCCCAGATACTGGGTTCCGACCTGTTCCAGCGTGGGCAGGGCGGGCGCCTGGCCGGCGGGGTGGACCGTCAGCACGACGGTCTTCTCGACGGTGACGACATGGCCGTCCGTCACCCGGTACTGGAACGAGGCCTCGCCCGTGAACCCGGAGGTCGGCGTAAAGACATAGTGGCCGCTCTTCGGATCGAGATCGAGCGTGCCGCCCACGACCGAGCCGTCGACCAGTTCGAAGGTCAGGGCGTCGCCATCGACGTCCGTCCCCTTGAACAGGGTGAATTCGAACGGCTCGCCGGCCTCGATGTCGACCGACTCCCTGCGGGTCGAGATGAGGGGCGCGTCGTTGATCCCGCCGATGTAGACGATGACGTTGATGGGGTCGGAGGTGTTGACGCCGTCGGTCACCGTGTACTGGAACACCGCCGCCCCGACATAGTCGGTGGGGCCGAAATAGTTCGCCGGCGGGGTGAAGACGAATGCGCCCGTGTCGGGGTCGATGGTGACAGACCCGTTCTGCACAGATCCCGACACGAGGCTGAAGGTGGCGTTGTCCATATCGACGCCGTCGGCGCCGGCCAGAACGCCCGACGCATCCTGGTCCTCGAGCCCGTAATGGACTTCCGGATTGAGGCCGCTGGCGCCGGTGGGGGTGGCCGGCGTCTGTGTCCGCACCGTGATGTTGGCGAGATCCAGAAATCCGCTGGGCGGGGCGTCCGGATCGTCATTGAGGACGACGAGGTGCAGGGTCGCATCGACCTGCGAGAGGGTCTGCGCGAGATCGAACGGCTTGTAGCGGTCGGCCCACTCGCCCTCGAAGCTCTCGTAGTTGCCGGCGTAGGTCCAGTCGGCGGGGTCGTCGCTGATCTGCAGGGTGATAGTGACCCAGTCGTCCGTGATCTGACCCATCATGTCGCCGCCGGTGTTGGCCCAGTTGGTGACCTGAAGCCCGACGTAGACATTCTCCATCAAACCCGTTTCGGGCACATAGCGACAGAGCCAGAGGGCGAGCTTGCCGCCATTGGCGAGGAAGTCCGTGCCGCGCACGGTCATCTCGAACTCGGCGCCGACGAGGTTCAGGACGCCCGGCGAGCCCTGCGTCGCCGTTCCGAGGTGCGCCACCAGCCAGATCGCGCCGATGCCGTCGATGTGGTTGGCGTCGAGCGGCCCCGGGGCCTGCAAACGGGTGAACTGTTCATATTGGCCGCCCGGCTCGGTCACGACCGAGGGCGGCAGCCAGGTGGTCCACGGACCAAGCCCGTAGGTGAAGTCCCAGCTGTATTCGTACGGGGGCGGGGAGACGGGATCGGACTGAACGAGGTCGTCGCCCCCGACGGGCGCCGGTTCGATGCCTTGCATGTACGCCTCCCACACAACTGCGGGGAACCCATAACCTTCGTGTCCGGCCGCGGCAACCAATGGCCCCGGAGCGGGCGACGGGGCTCAGCCGTCGATGATGTCCTGGAGGATCGCCGCCATGCGGACCTCCATCGCCTCGCATTCCTCTGCCGACAGGCCGAAGCCGCCGGTGATCTCGCGGCTGACCGCCATGCCCATGACGAAGGCGGCGGCGAGGCGGGCGCGAACGGCGGCGTCCGGGCCCCCGACCCATTCGGCGAAGGGGTTGAAGAAGCGCTCGTTGCCGGTGCGCTGGACCAGCTCCATGGCCTTGGTCGAGCCGACCGAGCGGAGCAGGATCAACAGGCCCTTGAGCTTGCTCTCGCTCTTGCCCTCGAAGATGGCCTCGTGGGCGATGCGTTCGCCGAAGGTGGAGCGGTCGCCCAGCATCAGGTCGGCGCCGTTCTCGCAGCTGTCGAGGACGGTGGTGAACAGGTCTTCCTTCGAGCCGAAATAGCGGGACACAAGGGCCGCGTCGACGCCCACGTCGCGGGCGATGTCGCGCATGCCGACGTCGTCATAGCTCTCGCGCGCGAACCGTTCGCGCGCGGCCTCCAGAATGGCGGCGCGGGTCGCCTCGGCGTTTCTCGGCCGCGGCGCGACATGACAAAACAACAGGATAGCTCCTGACAAAGCCCCACGCGCTATATGGCTTTGTCATCACCCGTTGACAAGCGCCGAGACGATCACCATTAAGTCACCGGGCGTTGACTAGCGGCTTCCTCCCCGATCGCCGCAGCCGACAGAGACAGGGATTTCTCCCTTACGGAGACTACTATTCATGCGCACGGTGAAGATCGTGGCCGCGTCCGCCCTGATGGCGGCCGCGCTCTATGGCTGTTCCTCGCGGAGCGAGGCCCAGGCCCCGCCCGCGCCGTCGGTCACGGTGGCCGTTCCGCTGGTGCAGGCGGTCCAGGACTGGGACGAGTTCACGGGCCGTTTCGAGGCGACCCAGTCGGTCGAGGTGCGGGCCCGCGTCGGCGGCTACATCTCGGGCGTCCATTTCCGCGACGGCGACTATGTCCGCCGTGGGCAGCTGCTGTTCACGCTTGATCCGCGTCCGGCCCAGGCCGCCCTGGCCTCGGCCCGGGCGCAGCTGGCGCAGGCGCAGGCCCAGTTGACGCTGGCGCGGAGCGAGCTGGAACGGGCCGAGACGCTGCTGGAATCCCAGGCCGTGTCGCAGGCCGAGGTCGACACCCGGCGCGGCGCCCTGCAGACGGCCCAGGCGGCGATCGCCGCCGCCAACGCCAATGTCCGGGCGCGGCAGCTGGATCTCGAGTTCACCCGCGTCACCGCGCCGATCTCGGGCCGCGTGTCCGACCGGCGGGTCGACGCCGGCAATCTGGTCGCCGGCGGATCGTCAGCCGCCGACGTGCTGACCACCGTGGTCTCCAGCGCCCCGATCCATTTCGTCTTCGACGGCTCGGAAGCCGTGCTGCTGAAGTATCAGCGGCAGGCCCGCCGCGGCGCCGCCCCGATCCAGGTGCGGCTGCAGGACGAGAGCGACTTCAGCCGTTCCGGCACGCTCGATTTCACCGACAACGCGGTGGATACGTCGTCGGGCGTGGTCCGGCTGAGGGCGGTGATCCCCAACGCCGACGGCTTCCTGAAGCCGGGCATGTTCGGCCAGGCGCGACTGGCGGGCGCCGGGACCTACAACGCCATGCTGGTGCCGGACGCTTCCATCGCCACCGATCAGGCGCGCCGTATCGTCTATGTCGTGGCCGCCGACGGCTCGGTCGCGCCCAAGCCGGTGCAGCTGGGTCCGCTGGTCGATGGCCTGCGCGTCATCCGCTCCGGCCTGCTGCCGACCGACCGGGTCATCATCAACGGCGTCCAGCGGATCCAGCAGCCGGGCATGAAGGTGTCGGCCCGCAACGGCCAGATCCGCCCCGTCGCCCGTCCGGTGCAGGCCCCGGTGACCCAGTCCGCTCCGGCCTCGACGGCGACCTTCGCCAACAGCCTCTCCTCGGGCGACTGATCCGGCCATGAACATCTCACGCTTCTTCATCGACCGGCCGATCTTCGCGGCCGTGATTTCGGTGTTCATCACCCTGCTCGGCGTGTTCGCCTATCCGCTGCTGCCTCTGTCGCAGTATCCGGAGATCGCGCCGCCGACGATCGCGGTGACCGCCGTCTATCCGGGCGCCTCGGCCGAAACCATGGCCGAGACGGTGGCGGCTCCCATCGAGCAGGAGGTCAACGGGGTGGAGCGAATGCTCTATCTGTCGTCGTCCTCGACCTCGGACGGCGTGGCGACGATCACCGTCACCTTCGAACCCGGCACGGACCTGGATGCGGCCCAGGTGCTGGTCCAGAACCGGGTGTCGCTCGCCGAGCCCCGACTGCCCGAACCCGTGCGCCAGATCGGCGTGACGGTGAACAAGCAGCAGCAGGACTTCCTGCTGATCGTCGGCCTGACCTCGCCCGACCGCAGCCTGGCCAACGACTATATCGGCAACTACGCCAACTCGACTCTGCGCGACCGCTTCCTGCGCATCAACGGCGTCGGCGCGGTGCAGGTGTTCGGCGGCGGCAACTATTCGATGCGGGTGTGGATCGACCCCAACAAGGCCGCGGCCCGCAATCTGACCGCCCAGGAAATCGTCGGCGCGCTGCGCGGCCAGAACACATCGGCCGCCGCCGGCGCGATCGGGCAACCGCCCTTCCCCACCAACGCCGCCGCCTTCCAGCTGCCGGTGCAGGTGCAGTCGCGTCTGAGCGACCCGGACCAGTTCGGCGATATCGTCATCAAGACCGACGCCCAGGGCCGAACCACCCGGGTGCGCGACGTCGCACGCGTCGAGCTTGGATCCCAGGACTACGGCATCCGGGGCTATTTCGACGGCCAGCCGGGCGTGGCCCTCGCTATCCAGCAGCAGCCCGGCGCCAACGCGCTGGAGACCGCGGATCTGGTGATGGCCGAAATCGAGGCCGTCCGGGCCGACCTGCCCCAGGGCATGGCCATCTCGGTGCCCTACAACCCGACGGAGTTCGTCGCCGAGTCCGTCGAGGCGGTGCAGCACACCGTGTTCGAGGCGATGATCCTGGTGGTGCTGGTGGTCATCGTCTTCCTGCAGACCTGGCGCGCCGCCATCATTCCGATCGTGGCCATTCCGGTGTCGCTGGTCGGCACCTTCGCGGTGCTGCTGGGGCTGGGCTATTCGATCAACTCGCTGTCGCTGTTCGGCCTCGTGCTGGCCATCGGCATCGTGGTCGACGACGCCATCGTCGTGGTCGAGAACGTCGAGCGCTACATCCGCATGGGTCTGACCCCGAAGGAGGCGGCCCACCGCTCGATGCGCGAGGTCTCCGGCGCGCTGATCGCGATCGGTCTGGTGCTGGTGGCGGTGTTCGTGCCGACGGCCTTCGTGCCGGGCATTCCCGGCATCTTCTATCAGCAGTTCGCGGTGACCATCGCCTCGGCCTCGGTGATCTCGTTGCTGGTGTCGCTGACCCTCTCGCCGGCCATGGCCGCGGTGCTGCTGAAGCCCCACGACCTGAGCCACGCGCCGGTCCGCAAACCGGGGCCGCTGGGGGCGGTGGCCTATTACGGCGGCTGGGCTGGACGCCGGTTCAACGAGGGCTTCGACTGGCTTTCGGACAAATACGGCCGGCTGACCGCCCGTCTGGTGCGTACGGCCGGCGTGGTGCTGGCCATCTATGTCGGCCTGCTGGCCCTGACCGCCTGGCGCGTCGTCGACACGCCGACCGGCTTCATCCCCGACCAGGATCAGGGCTATCTGATCGGCGTCGTCCAGCTGCCCGCGGGCGCCTCGCTGGAGCGCACCGAGGCGGTGATGACGCAGGCCCGCAATATCATCGAGAAGACCGAAGGCGTGGACGGCACCGTGGCCTTCGCCGGTCTCGACGGCTCGAGCTTCTCGTTCGGGTCGAACGCGGCGACGATCTTCGTGCGCCTCGACGAGTTTGAAGAGCGCAAGACGAGGGAGACGGCGGCGGCGGCTCTGGCCGGCGCCATCACCGGGGCCACCTTCGGCATCGAGGACGCCAACATCTTCGTCATCGCCCCGCCGTCGGTGCAGGGGCTCGGCAACGGCAACGGCTTCAAGATGATGGTCCAGGACCGCGGCGGGCAGGGCTATCGCGCCCTGGAAGGCGCCACCTTCGCCATGATGGGGGCCGCCGCGCAGCAGCCGGACAAGGTCCAGCAGGTGTTCTCGCTCTACAACACCGGCTCGCCCCGGGTGTCGGCGGACGTCGACCGCGACAAGGCGCTGATGATGGGGGTCCAGCCCGACGACGTGTTCGACACGCTCGGAATCTATCTGGGCTCGGCCTACATCAACGACTTCAACTTCCTGGGCCGCACCTTCCGGGTGACGGCGCAGGCGGAACCGGCCTATCGCGACGACGTCGCCGACATCGCCAATCTGAAGACCCGCTCGGCCTCCGGCGCCATGGTGCCGATCGGCTCGGTGGCGACGCTGAGAGACGATTCCGGTCCGGCCCGCGTGGTGCGCTACAACCTGTTCCCCTCCTCGGAGCTTCAGGGGCAGGCGGCGCCCGGCGTGTCGTCCGGCCAGGCGCTGGACACCATGGAGCAACTCGCCGCGGCCAGTCTGCCGCCCGGTTTCTCCTTCGAATGGACCGAGCTGGCGCTGCAGGAGAAGATTTCGTCCGGCGGCACCACCCTGGTGTTCCTGATGGCCGTGGTGTTCGTCTTCCTGGTCCTCGCGGCCCAGTACGAGGCCTTCACCCTGCCGCTGGCGATCGTGCTGATCGTGCCGATGTGCGTGCTGGCGGCGATGATCGGGATCGGCATCCGGGGACTGGACAACAACATCCTGGTCCAGATCGGCCTGGTTGTGCTGATCGCGCTGGCGGCGAAGAACGCCATCCTGATCGTGGAGTTCGCCAAACAGGCCGAGGAGCACGAGGGGCTGAACCGGTGGGATGCGGCCGTGCAGGCAGCCCGCACCCGGCTGCGTCCGATCCTGATGACGTCCTTCGCCTTCATCTTCGGCGTGGTGCCGCTGATGCTGGCCACCGGTCCCGGCGCGGAGATGCGCCAGTCGCTGGGCACGGCCGTCTTCTCGGGCATGCTGGGCGTGACCCTGTTCGGCCTGATCTTCACCCCGGTCTTCTACGTCGTCAGCCGCTGGCTGGCCTCAAGGATGCCGAAGCGGCCGGAGAAGCCGACCGCCGTTCCCACCACCCATGGCCTGCCGCCGCATGACGCCGAGCCCGCGCCGGCTACGCCGCGGCTGGGAGACGCCTGATGACGACCCGATCCCCTCTCCGGTTCCTGACCGCAACCGCCGGCGCCAGCCTGTTGCTGGCCTCGTGCGCGGTCGGGCCGAAGGCGCCTGACGCGACCCTTCCCCCCTCCGCGTCGGGCGCCTTCATCGGGGCCGCCACGCCCGCCGTGACAGCCGAGGCCGCGCGCGACGACTGGTGGCGGCTGTACGACGATCCGGTGCTGGACGGCCTGGTGCGCCAGGCCCTGGTCGAGAACAACGAGCTGGAGGCCGCGGCGGCCAATCTCCGCGCCGTCCGCGCCACGCTGGCCGAGACTCGCGGCGCGCGCCTGCCGCGGCTGAACACCAGCGCCTCGGCGACCTACAGCCGGCAGTCGGCGGGCTCAATCCCGCCCGGCGGCGGGCCCCTCGGCCCGCAGGACGAGGTCGAGACCTATGATGCCGGTTTCGACGTGAGCTACGAGATCGATCTGTGGGGCCGGGTCGCGGCCGCGATCAGGGCCGCCCGGGCGGACGCCGCCGCCGCCGAGGCCGCGTTGGACATCGTTCGTGTGACAGTCGCGGCGGAGACCGCGCGGGCCTATGCCGACGCCTGTTCGGCCAACGCCCAGATCGAGGTGGCCGAACGCACCATCGAGCTTCAGTCCGGCACGGTCGACCTGACCCGGCGCCTGCTCGACGCCGGATCGGGCAACGGCCTCGACGTCGCCCGCGCCCGCTCGGCGCTGGAGTCGGGCCGGGCCGCGCTGCCGCCCCTGCGCGCCCAGCGCGACGGAGCCCTGTTCCGCCTCGCCACCCTGACCGGACGCACGCCGGCGGAGGCCTCGGACGCCGCACGCGTCTGCCTCCGTCCGCCCCAGCTGTCGCAGCCGATCCCGGTCGGCGACGGCGCCGCCCTGCTGGCACGACGGCCTGACGTGCGCAGGGCGGAGCGGCAGGTCGCGGCGGCGGCGGCGCGGATCAATGTGGCGGTCGCCAGCCTGTATCCGACCATCAGCCTCGGCGGCTCGGCCGGTGCGACGGCGCTCGACATCGGGGAGCTCGGCGACGAGGACAATTTCCGTTTCAGCGTCGGGCCGCTGATCAGCTGGTCGTTCACAACGCCAGGGGTCAATCGCGCGCGGGTCGAACGGGCGGACGCCAACACCCAAGCCGCCCTCGCCGCCTTCGACCAGACGGTGCTCGTCGCGCTGCAGGAGACCGAGACGGCGCTGGCCAACTACGCCAACGAGCTGGACCGGCGCTCGGCGCTGCAGGCGGCGCGGGACCAGGCGGCCAATGCGGCCCGGCTGTCCCGGCTGCGCTTCGACGCGGGAGCCGACAGCTTCCTGGCCGTGCTGGACGCGGAACGGACGCTGGCGGCCGCCGACGCCCAGCTGGCGGCCTCGGAGGCCCTGGTCACTACCTACCAGATCGCCCTGTTCAAGGCGCTGGCAGGCGGCTGGAGCGAGGGCTGATCGCCCTCCCTGATCCGCTCATCCCGGCGAAAGTCGGATGAGCGGGTTTCTTCAAGGGTTGACGGCTGCACTGAGCTCGGCCACCGTAAGGGCACTCATCAAGACCGGCTGAGGGATAGGCCCTTTGACGCCGGGGCAACCTTCCAGGATCCACCCGATCCTGGAGATGGTGCCAACTCCTGCGGGGTTCCTCGGAGCCGCGAGAGATGAGTGAAGCGACGGCCCCTCCACGCGCGGGGTCCGGCTGACTTCACGGGTCTGTCACCGCTCGAATTGGTTCGCCCCATCGGTTTCGCTGAGCGAAAGCGGAGCGGACCGTGGCGTCCCCAGACCTGACTGACCGAGACTGGCCCATCGACGAAGCGCCCGGACGCGATGTCCGGGCGGTCATTCCCGAAGATTTCCGGCTGCGGTCCGGCGAGCGCCTGGCCGCCGCCGAGGTAGTCGGCCGGCTGCATGGTCCCGGGCAGGGCCCGCTGGTGGTGGTCGCCGGCGGCATCTCCAGCGGCCGGTTCGCGGCGCGCTGGTGGTCGTGGGCGGTGAAGTCCGGCGGGCCGGTCGATCTGGACCGGGTTCGGGTGCTGGCCTTCGACCTGCTGCCGGGCCGCAACGATCCGGGCGTCACCATCACCACGGCGGATCAGGCCCGCCTGCTGGCCATGCTGCTCGACGCGGCCGGCGAGCCGCGCGTTGAGGCCTTCGTCGGCGCTTCCTACGGGGGCTGCATCGGCCTCGCCTTCGCGGCGGCCTTCCCGGAGCGGATCGGCCAGTTGACAGTCATCTCGGCAGCGCACCGGACGCATGCCGCCGCCACGGCCTGGCGGGGGGTGCAGCGTCGGCTGCTGGCCTTCGCCCGCGACTGCGGCCGGGAGGCCGAGGGCGTGGCGCTGGCGCGCGAGCTGGCTATGGCGACCTATCGCACGCCGGAGGAATTCGCCCTGCGCTTCGCCCCCACGCCGCCGGCCGAGGCGGGCGGGCCCTACCCCGTCTGTGACTATCTGATTGCGCGCGGCGCGGCCTATGCGGAGCTCACCTCGGCCGCGCGCTGGATATCCCTGTCGGATTCGCTGGACCGCCACGCGGTGGAACCGGAAGCGGTCCGCTGTCCGCTGACCGTCGTCGGCTTCACCTCCGACCGCCTCGTGCCAATCGAGGACAGCCGCGAACTGGCCGCCCGCGCGCCGGACCGGCGGCGTCTGGTGGAGGCGCCCTCCATCTTCGGCCACGACGCCTTCCTGAAGGAGCGCGAACTGGTCGGCCGCGTGCTGCACGGCGCCCTTTCCCCGCTCTACGCCACCTCCCATCGCGAGATCGCCGCATGACCTGTCCGTCCGAAGTCCGCCCCTGTACGACCGCCGCGCGCCATGGCGTGAACAGCGACCCGGCGCACGGCGCGGTGATGCCGCCGCTCTACCTGTCCTCGAATTTCACTTTCGACGGACTCGAGGGGAAGCGGCGCTACGACTACACGCGCTCGGGCAATCCGACGCGGGACGTGCTGGCCGAGGCCCTCGCGCGGCTGGAGGGCGGCTGCGGGGCGGTGATCACGGCCACGGGCATGGCGGCGGTGGACCTGGCCCTGTCCTCTCTGGAGCCCGGCGATCTGCTGATCGCGCCGCATGACCTCTACGGCGGCACCCACCGGCTGCTGTCCGCCCGGGCCAGACGGGGGCATTTCGAGGTCGCCTTCGTCGACCAGAACGACCGGGAGGCGCTGGACGCCGCCTTCGCCCGCGGGCCGAAGCTGATCCTGATCGAGACGCCGTCCAATCCGCTGATGCGGGTGGTGGACGTCGCCGACCTGTGCGCCCGGGCGCACGCCGTCGGCTGCAGGGCGGCGGTGGACAACACCTTCCTGTCGCCGGCGCTGCAGCAGCCGATCGCCCTCGGCGCCGACATGGTGATCCATTCCACGACCAAATACATCAACGGCCATTCCGACGTGGTCGGCGGCTGCGTGGTGGCGAAGGACCCGACCGACCTGGAGCAGCTGGGCTGGTGGGCCAACTGCCTCGGCGTCACCGGCTCGCCGTTCGACGCCTGGCTGACCCTGCGCGGGGTGCGCACCCTGTTCGCGCGCATCGAGCGGCAGCAGGCAACCGCGGGCCGGATCGCCGAATGGCTGGCCGTCCATCCCGCCGTGAAGGCGGTGCACTACCCCGGACTGGCGAACCATCCCGGCCATGCGGTGGCGTCGCGTCAGCAGAAGGGGTTCGGGGCCATGCTCAGCTTCGAGCTGGCCGACGTCGCCGCCGTGCGGGCGCTGGTCGACGGGCTGCGGGTGTTCACCCTGGCCGAGTCGCTCGGCGGGGTGGAGAGCCTGATCGCCCATCCGGCGCTGATGACCCATGCCGCCATGATGCCGGAGGCGCGCGCGACGGCGGGGATCACCGATGGCCTGCTGCGCCTGTCCATCGGGCTGGAGCATCCCGAGGACCTGCTGGCCGACCTGTCGGCCGCGCTGGCGGCCGTGCCGATTCCGCTCGCCGCCGAAGCCGCGTGAGGGACGCCGCCATGACCGCCCTACCGCTTTCCGTTCGCCTCCCAACCGCCGCCGACGTCGCCTCCCCGGTCGTCGACGAGCCGGTGGCCCTGCTGCAGCTCGACCTGGCCGACCCGGTCGAGGCCGCCTCCGCCGTGTACCGCGAGGTCCGGCGCGGCCGCCGCGTGGTCGCCGTCGCCTGCGGCAGGGCCGATGCGCCCGCCCGACTGGCGCGCGCCCTGAACGCCATCGGAGTCGAGGCCGCCCTGCCCGCCTCCGGCGAAGGCCTGCTGGGCGCCGGCGTGGCCATCGTGGCCGGGCCCGGGGCGGCGCCCGCCCGGCCGATGCCGGCCTCCGCCCGTGCGCTGCGCGTCGCCCTCGCCGGCTGCGGCGTCGTCGGCGGCGGCGTGGCCGCCCGACTGCTCGCCGATCCCCGGTTCGATCTGGTCGGCGTGCTGGTCCGCGATCCGGGCAAGGCGCGCGACGTCGTCGTGCCGCACGATCTGCTGCTCTCCGATCCGGGCGCCCTGCTGGCGCGCGAGCCGGATGTGGTGATCGAGGCGATCTCGGAGGCGTCGACCGGTCTGGCCCTGCTCCGGGCGGCCCTGTCGAGGGGCGTGGACGTGGTCAGCGCCAACAAGCAGGCGGTCGGCGGCGACCTGCCGGCCCTGACCGCGCTGGCGGAAGCCTCGGGCGCGCGGCTGCTCTACTCGGCCAGCGTCGGCGGCGGTTCGCCCCTGATCGAGACCGTACGCCGGGCCCGCGCCCACGGGCCGGTCGTGGCGGTCGAGGCGGTGCTGAACGGCACTTGCAACTTCATTCTCAACAGGCTGGCGGAGGGGCAGGCTTTCGGCGCCGCGCTCGACGCCGCCCGGGCCGCCGGGTTCGCGGAGGAGGATCCGAGCGCCGACCTGACCGGCCTCGACGCCGCCGCCAAGCTGGCCATCCTCGCCCACGAGGCGGCGGGCTGGCGTCTGCCGGTCGAGGCCGTTTCACGCGAGGCGCTGTCAGCTGAGCAAGCGCTGCCGCCGGACGGGGTCCGGCAGATCGCGCGGCTGAACATCGAGGGACGGCGGGCGAACGTCGCCTTCGAGGCCCGTGGCGGCGACCCGCTGTTCGGCGACCTCGCCGACGAGGGCAATGCGCTGCGGGCGATCACGGCCGACGGACGGGTGTTCACTGCGCGGGGGCGGGGCGCGGGCCGGGCGCCGACCGCCGAAAGCGTCTGGGCAGACCTGACCGATCTGCTGGCGAGCTGCGAATGAACCCAAAGAAAACGCCGCCGGGTTGGGGCCCGGCGGCGTGAAGGCGGCTTCTATCAGGAGAGATCAGAAGCGATAGCGGGCGCCGACGAAATACTGCCGGCCGGTGTGGTGGTAGACGGACGTGCTCTCGCGGTCCGCGCCGTCGCCGACGAACTGGTGATTGAACTCGTCGGTGAGGTTGAGGGCCTCGAAGGTCAGTTCGACCTGGTCGCTCAGCTGGTACGAGGCGGAGGCGTCGAGGTTGAACGTCTCCTTCTTGCCTTCGACCTGGTTGCCGTTCCGGCCCGGGACGTTCTGCGTGTAGGCGTCGCGGGCCGCCGCCGAGATGCGGGCCGACAGCCTGTCGTCCTCATAATAGAGGGTGGCGTTCCAGGACTCGGGCGACAGGTTGATCAGGTCGGCGGTCTGGAAGGCCGTGCACAGGGCGTTGGCGCAGTAGTCGATCTCCGACTCCACGTGCGTGTAGTTCAGCTGCACGCCGGTGTTGCCGAGCGGGCCCGGCAGGAAGCGGAAGGGCTGCTGATAGCTGATCTCGAAGCCCTTCAGCGGACCGCCCTCGGTGTTCACCGCCGCAGTCAGCTGGAAGATCTGGCTGGGGGAGCAGGCGCCGGTGCAGTACTGCGGCGCGAAGGCCGACGGGTTCAGCGCGGTCAGGGCCGTATAGGGCAGGTCCTGGCGCAGGATCTGGATGTAGGTGTCGATGTCCTTGTAGAAATACGCGAAGGACAGCAGGCTTTCCTCGGCGAAATACCATTCGACGCTGAGGTCGTAGGTGTTGGCCCGGAAGGGCTCCAGCTTCACGTTGCCGATGGTGGCTGTGAAGTTCGGACCGGTCGCCGCCAGTGAGGTGGTCGGCACCAGATAGTTCGTACCGGCCAGGGTGTTGCCGATCTGCGGACGCGCCATGACCTTGGCCGCGCCGAAGCGGACGAGCAGGTCCTCCACGGGTTCGAAGGTCAGGTTCAGCGACGGCAGGGTGTCGGTGTACTCGTTCTCGCCGGTCACCAGAGTGCCGCCGCCGGTCGAGCTGTAGCCCTCCGCCTCAAGCCAGGTGGTGACGTGGCGGACGCCGAGGTTGCCGCGCACCGGCATGCTGAACAGCGTCGTGTCGAAGTCGCCCTGGAGATAGAAGGCCAGATCTTCCTCGTAGATCCGCCGGTTGCTGCCACGGGCGTTGCCGTTGGTGATGCTGGTCAGGCGGAAGTCGCCGCCGGGCACGCCGGTGTCGCAGTTGCAGTAGATGTTGAACAGCGACGCGATCGCGTTCAGGTCCGGGCGCAGCCACGAACTGGCGGTGCCGTTCGGGATCAGATTGGATCCGTAGCCGGTCAGCAGGTTCGAGATGTCGGCGACGGTGACGCCCGGCGGCAGGGCCGGAACGACGGTTTCATCGGTGCGGCGGGATTCGAACGACACCGAGTCATAGGTCTTCCAGTTCACGCCGGCCTTGATCGTCAGCCAGTCCCGGGCGTCGTACTCGATGTCGGCCTGGGCGGAATCGAAGACCGTGTCGACGCCGTTCGGGCGCAGACGGATCTCGGAGCGGGGCACGGCGTTGCCGATCGCGCGCCATTCCCAGTTGGCCGGATCGGTGACGTCGAAGCCGTAGTCGATGACCGGCGCGTTCGGATTGCCGCGGAAGTCCCACGAATAGCCGTCAGTGTTCGAGCGATCGAGGGTGACCGTGGTCTGGATCGGGTTGTCGAAATTCGACTCCGCCCGGCCGAAATAATAGCGGCCGCGCAGGCGGTCGGAGAACTCGTGCTCGGCCGTCAGGCTGATCTGCAGGAATTCGGTCGACAGGACGTCGAAGCGGCTCTCCGAGCGGACATCGACGTTGTCGAACAGGCCGTAGACCAGCATGCCGTTCTCGACCTCGGCGTCGAGGACGTGGACCTGGGGCTGGCCGCCGGCCGCGGCGTTGCGGCTGAACGACAGGGCCTCGAGGAAGTCCTCCTGACGGGTCGCGTCGAGCTTGGAATACAGCACGTCGAGCGAGAACAGGGTGCTGTCGGCGGGCCGCCACTGGAAGGCGCCGGTGACGCCGAGGCGTTCCTGGGTGTGGCTCAGACGGCCGTAGCGCGGCAGGCGCGGGATGAAGACGTCGGCCGAGTTGGCCAGTTGATAGGCGGCGATGTTGCCCGGCGTGTTGGCAGGACGGGGATTGCCCGTCGAGCAGTTGGCGGCGTTCGAGCCGTTGGCGCCACTGTTGCCCGGGTTCTGCGGGGCATAGCCGAACGGCGAGCAGAAGCCGCCGCTATTGCCGCTGCCGGGCGCGGCCGCGGGCGCCCAGCGGACCGAGCTGAAGCCCTCCTCGAGGGAGTCGCGCTCGCTCCAGGCCAGCGAGAGCAGGGCGCCGAACTCGTCGTTCGATCCGAAGGTGTCGCTGAGCAGGAAGGCCGTGCGCGGGCTCCAGCTTTCCGACAGGTCGTTGTAGCCGCCCTGAACCGAGGCGGCGGCGGTGAAGCCGCGGTAGTCGAAAGGCCGCGACGCCTGCAGGTCGACCGTGGCGCCCAGCGAGCCCTCCTCGGTCTCGGCGGCGGCGGTCTTGCGGACCGTGATGCTCTGGAAGAGCTCGGAGGCGAAGACGTTGAAGTCGAAGCCGCGGCCGCGGTTGGCGCCGCCCGAGGAGTCGGTGCCGCCGGCGGTGGCCTGGGCCTCCATGCCGTTGATGCGGGTGCGGGTGAAGTCGGCGCCGAGGCCGCGAACCGTGATCGAGCGGCCTTCGCCGGCGTCGCGGTCGATGGCCACGCCCGGCACCCGCTGGATCGACTCGGCCAGGTTCAGATCGGGGAAGTCGGCGATGTCCTCGGCGACGATGACGTCGACGACGTTGGCCTCGCGGCGCTTGGCGTCGAGACTGGCGCTCAGGCTGGCGCGGTAGCCGGTGACGACGACCTCGTCGACCTGGTCCGCCTGCGGATCCTGGGGCGCGGTCTGCGCGGCGGCGGCGCCGGCTCCCAGCGACAGGGCGACCGCGAGGCCCGAGGCGCCGGCGAACAGCGTACGACGCAGGGCGCGGGGCCCCGACTGAATGGCTTGCAACATATGCCTCCTCCCAATGGGCATACAGGACGCCGGAGTGACCCCGGTCTATCGATTTTTGCGGTTGGGCCCCGCTGAGTTCCGTGGGGCCATCCCGTTTGACACCGGTGTCATATTCGCGTGGAATGCGTCCTGACACCGGTAGCAATCAAGAGCCTAACCCGATGATCCGCGTTTTCGCAAGGCCGGTTCGACACAAGGCGGTCACAAGCGCTGCGGTAACGGCGCTATGCGTGGCGTTCGGGGCACACCCGGCGGCGGCGCAGAAACCGGCGCTGGCCTTTCCGGGGGCGGAGGGGGCGGGCCGGCATGCGCTGGGCGGGCGAGGCGGCGCGATCTGGCGCGTCACCAACCTGAACGACAGCGGCCCCGGCAGCCTGCGGGCGGCGGTGGAGGCCGAGGGCCCGCGCACGGTGATTTTCGACATCGGGGGGACGATCCGCCTCGCGTCGCCCCTGACCATCCGGCGCGGACGCATCACACTGGCGGGGCAGACCGCGCCGGGAGGTGGCGTCACCCTGCGCGATCAGCCGCTGATCGTCGCCGCCGACGACGTGGTCATCCGCCATCTCCGCTCGCGGCTCGGCGACGAGAGCGGGGTCGAGGCCGACGCCATCTCGATCGAGCGCGGACGGCGCATCATCCTTGACCACGTCTCGGCCTCGTGGTCGGTCGACGAGACCCTGTCGGTCGGCAGCCGCTACGACCCGCCGGAGCGCGGAATCTACGATGTGACGGTGCAGTGGTCGGTGATCGCGGAATCGCTGAACGCCTCAGGCCACGGCAAGGGCGATCACGGCTACGGCTCGCTGATCCGGGGCGGCCATGGCGCGCGCATGACCTTCCATCACAATCTATGGGCGGCCCACCGGGCGCGCATGCCGCGGCCGGGCAACTATAATTCGCCCGCCGTCGATCCGGTCGGACCCCGTTTCGAGTTCCGCTCCAACGTCTTCCATGACTGGGGCGGGTCGCACGCCGGCTACAACGCCGACACGGAGAGCCTTTCGGCCTACGCCTTCATCGGCAACGCCTACCTGCCCGGGCCGGATTCCCGCGGCCGCTGGGCCTTCGAGGAGTCCAACCCTCTGGCCCGCGCGTGGTTCGAGGACAACGCCATGGCCGGGGTCGTTCCCGCCGATCCCTGGAGCCTGGTGCGGGACAGCGACCGGCCGGGCTACCGCCTGATTGCGCGGCCGGACTGGGCGGAGCCGGCCCGGGAGTCCCCGGACGAGGCGCTGGCCAGGGTGCTGGACCGCGCCGGAGCGGGACCGGTGAGAGACGCCGTCGATGCGCGGATCATAGCGGCGGTGCGCGAGCGTTCGGGCCGTATCATCGACAGTCAGGCACAGGTCGGCGGTTGGCCCGTATTGGACCCCGGCGAACCTTGGCGGGACGCCGACGGCGACGGGCTGCCTGACGACTGGGAGATCGCGCGGCGCCTGAACCCGTTGGACTCCGCTGACGGAGCGGCCGATCCCGACGGCGACGGCTTCACCAACCTCGAGGACTGGCTGGACGCCCTGGCGGCTAGTTGAGGATCTGGCCCGGCGGACGGCGGCGCGCCACCTCCATCCACTGATCGGCCAATTCGAGCAGCCCCTCCCTGCGATCACGGTCAGGCTCGCGCACGGCCTCGGCGATCAGATCCCTGACCTTCTGGCGGCATTGCTCGGCGGAACGGAGAGGGGTCATAAGTTGGGTTCGCGACATACCTGTCAGGCAAACCGCGGGTACGCCGGCCGGTTCCGTATGGCCCCGGTGTCAAAGTCCGCCGTTATCGGGCCAGCCAGCCGCCATCGACGGGCAGCACCGCCCCGTGCACGTAGGCCGAAGAGTCCGACGCCAGGAACACCGCCGCGCCCTTCAGATCGGCCGGATCGCCCCAGCGGCCCGCCGGAATGCGCGCGAGGATGTCGCGGTTGCGGCCCTCGTCGGCGCGCAGGGCCTCGGTGTTGTTGGTGGCGAAATAGCCCGGCGCGATGCCGTTGACGTTGATGCCCTTGCCCGCCCATTCGCAGGCCAGCAGACGGGTCAGCCCGGCCAGACCGCTCTTGGAGGCGGTGTAGGACGGCACGCGGATGCCGCCCTGGAAGCTGAGCATCGAGCAGATGTTGATGATCCTGCCGCCCCGCCCGGCCTCGACCCAGGTGCGCGCCACGGCCTGCGAGAGGAAGAAGGCCGACTTCAGATTGGTGTCCATCACCGCGTCCCAGTCCGCCTCGGTGAAGTCGAGGCTGTCGGCGCGACGGATGATGCCGGCGTTGTTGACCAGGATGTCGACGGCGCCGACCGCGCCCATCGCCTGGGCCACCACGTCCGCGATCGGGTCGATCGAGGACAGGTCGGCCGGTATGGCGTGCACGGCGCGTCCGGCCGCCTCGACCATCCGCGCGGTCTCCGTCGGAGCGGAGCGTCCGACGGCGACGATGTCGGCCCCCGCCTCGGCCAGGCCGACGGCGATGGCCTGCCCCAGGCCGGTGTTGGCGCCGGTGACGAGGGCCGTGCGGCCGGTGAGGTCGAAGGGGCTCATTTCAGCTGGCAGATGTCGAGGACGTGCATGTCGGTGTAGTCGAGATTCTCGCCGCCCATGGCCCAGATGAAGGTGTAGTTCGAGGTGCCCGCGCCCATGTGGATCGACCACGGCGGCGACACCACGGCCTCGCCGTCGGCGACCACGATATGCCGCTGCGCGTCCGGCTCGCCCATGAAGTGATAGACCCGGTCGTTCTCCGACAGGCCGAAGTAGAAATAGACCTCCGAGCGGCGGTCGTGCAGGTGGGGCGGCATGGTGTTCCACACGCTGCCGGTCTTGAGGATCGTCAGCCCCAGCAGCAGCTGGCACGACCGGCAGGTGGCCGGCACGATGTACTGGTAGATGGTCCGCTCGTTCGACGTCTCCAGCGCGCCGCGCTCGAGCGGCACGGCCTGGGCCAGCGAGATGTGCTTCGTCTCGTAAGTGGCGTGGGCCGGCGTCGAGGCGAGGTAGAAGCGGGTGTCGCCGGCGAAGGTCACCGCCTTCGAGCCCATGGCGATGTAGAGGCCGTCGTTGGCCTCGAGGGTGAAGGCCCGGCCGTCGACCGTGACCGTGCCGGTCGTCCCGCCGACATTGACCACGCCCAGTTCGCGGCGCTCGAGGAACGGGTGGCCCGCGGCCGAGGCCGGTTCGGTCTGGTCAGGCAGCTTCACCGTCGCGCCGCCCGGCTGGACGCCGCCGACCACGAAGCGTTCGTAGTGGGTGTAGTTCAGCCGGATCTCGCCCGCCGCGAACAGGCCGTCGATCAGATAGTGATCACGCAGCTGGTCGTTGGAGACCCCGTCCATCATGTCCGGATGGGTGGCGTGGTAGGTCTTGCAGTACATGAAACTCACCTTGTCGGGACCGGGCCGCCCCGTCTAGGTAACCGGTGTCATGACAAGCCGCAAGGCGCGGTCTGGCGTCCACGCGACGGCGCGAAGCCCCTCGCCTACTGCGCCCGCGCTTCGTAGGTCTCGAAGTCTTCCGCGATCCGCGCCGACAGCCGCACCGCCGCGGCCTTGTCCGCCGCCGCTTCCGCGGCCCGGCCGAGCGCCTGTTTGGCCAGACCCCGACCGTAGAGCGACGCCGCCTGCCGCGGCTCCAGCTCAAGAGCCCGGTCGTAGACTTCCAACGCCTCGGCGGGGCGTCCAAGATGCAGGAGCACGAGACCCCGGCTGTCCATGAAGCCCGCCACCTCGGGCCGCAACGCCAAGGCCGCGTCGCAGTCCTTAAGGGCCTGTTCGAGATCGACCCCCGCGACGGCCTGCGTCCAGCAGAGGTTGTTCAGAAGTCCAGCGCTTTCGCGGGCGATCGGCCGGACGACCGCCATATCCGCGCGTGCGCCCTCGAGATTCCCGCGCTGGAGGCGAATCGCGGCGCGGTCGAGAAGAAGGAGGGGGTGGTCGGGCTCCAGCGCGACGGCCCTGTCGAGCACAGCCTCGGCGCCGTCGAAGTCGTCCTTGCGCTGTAGAACCGAGGCCTGCAGCTGCATGACCTCCACGTCGGTCGGGTTCCGCTCCACGAGCCCGGCGGCCGCGGCGGCGGCCTCCTCGAGACGACCCGCCTCCGTCAGGATGGTGATCTCCTGGAGGTCGATTTCCTGGAGGTCGATTTCCGCCGACGCCGGCCTCAGCTCCCTGACCTTGCGCAGGTCGGCCAAAGCCTTCTCCCACTCGCCCATGTCGAGATAGGCCTGGCTGCGGACCCCGAGCACGAAGGGATCGTCGGGGTAGCTGCGAAGCGACATCGAGAACTCGACCACCGCGTCGAGGTGACGTTGCTCCGCGAGCGCGATCAGGCCCCGTCCGTTCATCGCGATGCGTTCGGCCGGATTGATCTCGCTGGCCTTGTCGAAGTCCTCGGCGGCGCCTCGGGCATCTCCCAGCCAGAAGCGGGTGATGCCCCGGTTGGCGTAAGCGTTCGCATCCGTCGGATCGAGCGCGATGGCGCGATCGAAGGCGGTGAGCGCTTCCTCCGACCGGCCGTTGCTGTTGAGCGCGAGGGCCCTGTTGACCCACTCCGAGGCGGTCCGGGGATCGTCGGACTCCAGGGCGGTTAGATCACTCGACGTCGCGTCATAGCTGTTCGGAGCGCGGACTTCCGCGACCGCACGGCTCAGCCGCTGAAGCGGTTCCTCAGCGGCGGCGCGTTCCGCCTCCGTCATCTCCGGGCGAAGGGTGAGCGTCTCGCGCTCCATGACGACCCGCGCGCCGTCCTTGGTCACCCGCCGGCGATGATGGTAGGCGGCCGCCTCCTCGTCGATGTCGACGGCGTCCACCACGAACCCTTCGCCGCCGTCGGGCAGAATGATCGTGGTGCGGAAGCGGCTGTAGAGCGGATAGTTGGTGACGATCGGAACGTCGCGGAACGGGCCCTCGTCGCGCCGTTCGCCGGCGTCCCACGACACCCGCGAGACCGGAATCTCGGCCCGTCGACTGCCGCGGGAGGCCCAGTCGATCGTCGTTTCGCCCGCCATGGTCAGACGGAATTCGTTGCGCTCGACGTCGTAGGCCGAGCCGACCTCCCGGATATCCACGTCGTCCAGCAGCGCCGGCCACATCGAGCGCATGTAGGCGTCGCGCTGTCCCTGCTGGGCGACTGAAAACTGGGACTGCAGGACGACGGCGGAATCGCCCCGGAGCAGAATCTCCCCGGTGACGGGCGCCTTGCCATAGAGGCCTTTGCTGAGATCGATTTCGAGCGAGGTTTCGCGCAGGGGCTGGCCCGGCGGCTGGCGCGGCATGCGAACCAGCGCCGCTCCGGCGCTCTCGACCGGAAGCACCCAGCCGTAGTCGAGCGCCGGCAGGGTGACGAGCGAGCGGTCGCCCGAACGGGTCCCGTCGAGCCAGACCGTCTGCCCGTCCACCTCGGCCTGGACGATCACGTGATCGAAGGAGGCGACGGTAGGCAGGCGCGTGTCGAGCCCATCGTTGAATGAATTGACGAGCACCGGTCGGGCTGCGACGCCCAGCTCACGCAACAGGGCGAGAAGCAGGACGGTCTTGCCCTTGCAGTCGCCGAGACGCCGGTTCCAGGTGTCGTCGGCGGTCGCCGGGACGAGGCCGCCCTCGCCCATGGCCAGCGCCAGGTAGCGCACCTCGTCCTGCACCAGACGGAGCGCGGCCAGCACCTGATCGGCCGGGGTGGGATTGGCGGCGCGGATGCGCTCGACCTCGGCCCTGAGCGGAGAGTCGGCCGCGAGGATCGAGGCCTCGGCATAGAGCGGGGCGAAGACGGCAGCGAGGTCGGCCCACGACCGGTAGTCCGTCCCTTCGAGCAGGCGGACCTGATGAAAGCGCAAGGGAGCGGTGTCCGGGACCAGCACAGGCTCCAGCCCGTTGAGGAGCACCTCGAACTCGGAACGGTCGCCTTGGCGCCGGACGGCGGGCGCGGCCCAGTCGTCGGAGGCCTGGATGCGCAGGCCGATCGCGGTCGGCCACGACCCGCGCAGATAGAACTGATCGGCCTTCGTTGGCACGGCCCCGCTGGCCACGAATTCCGCATGCGAGCCGAGAACGGGAATCCGGGTCGTGACGGAGTAGGCGAACTCCAGCCGGTCTCCGACGCGAAGGTCGTCCAGCTGGAGGGTCGCCGTGAGCACGCCGTCGACGATGGCGGCCTCGAGGTTGGCCTCGCGCCGCAGGATGGCGAACTCCTTGCCGGCGAGGGCGTCGATCCTTTCGCCGCCGCGGATGATGTCGAGGGTGTGCACCGTCACGTCCTGGCTGGCCGGGTTCCACGGCAGGGCGACAGTGCCGAATCCTGCGAGGGCCTGGGGCGCCAGGACGGCGGCCCGGGTGCGGATGTAGGTGTGCGTGCCCGCCTCGTCGAAGCGGAACTGCTGTTCGAAAAGCTCGATCCGGAAGGCGTCGCCGGCTGAAGGGCCGGCGGGCGTTGCGGCCGGAACCGCCTTGACCCAGGCCGGAGCCGGTCCGCGGGCGATGGTGTCGCCGGCATGCGCCACGGACGCGGCGAACAGTGCGAACAGAACTATCAGGATCGTACGCATGGTCCCCCGACCTCAATCTACGCGAGCGTGCCTTGTAGCACCTGAATCGCGCACGATGGGAATCGACCGCCTAACGCCCCGGCGCCGCGGTCGAGTCCCGGACCACCAGCGAGGGGTCGACCTCGGGCTGCACCAGCGTCGCCGGGTCCAGGCCGCGGCTGCGGGCGGTCAGCTTCTCGGCCGCCATCCGGCCCATGTCGCGGATCGGCAGGCGCACGGTGGTGAGGTTGGGCCAGACGCGCGAGGCCATCGGCAGGTCGTCGAAACCGACGATCGACAGGTCTCGCGGCACGTCGAGGCCGGCGTCGCGCGCGGCCTTCATCACCCCGATGGCCATCTCGTCGTTGCCGGCGAAGATGGCGGTCGGCGGCTCGGACATCGACAGCAGGCTCTGCGCCGCCTCGACGCCGGACTCGAAGGTGTAGGCGCCCTGCCGCACATAGCGGTCGTCCAGCGACAGGCCGTGCTCGGCCAGGCCCTCGCGGAACCCGCTGCCCCGCTCGTGCGACGAGCGGAAGCTGTCCGGGCCAGAGATGAAGGCGACCCGTCGATGGCCGAGTTCGGCGAGATGCCGCGCCGCCTGGGCCGCGCCGCGGCTGTCGTGAGTGACCACCATGTTGGCCGGCTCGTCCAGCGACACCGAGGCGATCCGCACATAGGGGCAGTCCGCCTCCTTGAGGATGGCCACGACCCGGTCGTCCTCGGACACCGAAGGCGGCATGACCACGCCGAACAGCTTCTGACGCACGACGAAGGCGCGCACCTCGCTGAGGAAGCTGTCGGCGGCGCGGTTGCAGGGGTGGACGACCAGTTCGAGGCCCGAGCCGCGCACCGCGTCGAGCACGCCCTGCTGCATGTTGACGACATAGTTCGGGCTGGGGTTGTCGTAGATCATCCCCACCAGGAACGACCGCCGGAAGGCCAGGCCGCGCGCCTGGGGATCGGGTGTGAAGCCGTGCTCGGCGATGATCGCCTCGACCCGCTTGCGCGTCTCTTCCTTGACGAAGGGCGAGTTGTTGATGACCCGCGACACGGTCTTCTTCGACACCTCCGCCAGGCGGGCGATGTCGTTGATGGTCGCGGGCTTGCCGCCAGTCCGTCTGGGCTCGTTCACGCGTCTGGGTCTCTCTGGCCGAACACTGTCCTTAGGACAAAAACCCGGGCTTGTGCATTCCCCCGCGCTCGCGCGCCGATCAGGTCCCGCGGCGCCGGGCCGGACGGTCGAGGACGTCGTCGCGCAGCGGCGTCATGAAGCGCAGATCCCAGTCGGCCGGATTGAACGGCTTGCGGGTGGCCTCGACCACCGCGGGATAGCCGCCGACCTGGCGCTCGTGGTCGATGATCTCGCCGCGCCCCTCGGCCACCTCGGCGATCAGCAGCACGTCGCGCATGTCGCGGTCCCACGGCCGGGCGCCGACTTGCGACAGCACCGAGACCTGGACCTGTTCGGCGGGGATGGGGGAGAGCCCCTCCCACCAGACGGGCGGGCGGCGCATTTCGATGATCCGGGCGGGAGCGGTCGTGTAGCGGCCGAACATGCGCAGCGGCTCGCCGACCTGGTCCACCGCGATGTTGTCGCGGCCGTAGTATTCCACGTCGCCCGCGCCGCCGATCATCATGAAGGCCAGATGGTCGGTCGGCGTCGAGGGGCCGGCGCGCAGGACGTTCCCGACGACGGTCATCTTGCCGACCTCGAACGGCGTCGTCCCCCACTCCTCCGGGGCAAGGTTGTAGTGGATGGCGCGCGGGCCGGGATTGTAGATCAGGTTGTTGGCGATGATGCCGTGGACGCCGCCCTTGAACAGCGGGCTGCGCTCGTAGTTGTGGGCGTACAGATTGCCGACGATCAGCAGGTTGGTGACGTTGTCGTGGATCAGCGAGCCCTTGGAGTGCTCGCCCTTCGAATGGGTCGAATAGGCCAGGCTCTCGCCGACCAGATTGTTCGAGAAGGTGATGTCGTGGCTGGTGCCGGCGCGCCACTCTTCCGGCGTCGAACCGGTGAAGCGGGGACCGGAGGCCGACAGGTTCTCGTCCGTTGCCCAGGTCAGGCTGCAGTGGTCGATGATGACGTTGTGGGCGCCGACGGTGGCGATCGAATCCTCGTCCCATCCGCTCATCCACTCGCCGCCGGCCGAACCGGGGCGGATGCGGATGTGCTGCACGATGACGTCGTGGGCGGTGATGTCCATGCCGCCCCGGATCAGGGTGATGCCCGGGGACGGCGCCGTCTGGCCGGCGATGGTGATGAAGGGGTTCTGCAGCTTCAGCGTCTTCTTGCCGAGATCGATGACGCCGCCGACCTCGAACACGACGATGCGCGGCCCCTCCGCCTCGATGGCGGCGCGCAGGGAGCCCGGCCCCTCGCTGTTCAGGTTGGTGACCCGGATGATCTCACCGCCGCGTCCCCCCGGGGTTCGCGAGGCCCAGCCCAGCGCGCCGGGGAAGGCCGGCAGGGCCTCCGTGGAGGACGGCGCAGCCGTCTGGCCGTTGGTCTGGGCGGCCGCGGTGGCCGGAGCCGTCAACGGCAGGACGAGGGCGGCCGCGACGGCGGCGATGCGGGCGAGCGTCATGTTTCCATCCTGTCACAGGGTCGCCTGTGGCCGCGACCTTCATCATCGGCGCCGCCGTGGAAGACGCCGCCGGATTCAAATTGACACCGGTTTCCATCCTGCGCAATGTCTGCCGCAACAGGGAGGCGGCGTGAGCCACGCACACGACAGTTCAAGCGGTTCGCAAGTCGCGCGGGCCTTCGTGGACGCGCGGCGGACAGGCCGGGCGCTGCCGTTCTATCCGGGCGCGGAGCCCGGATCTCTGGAGGCCGCCTACGCGATCCAGGACGAGGCCATCGCCGCCTGGCCGGACCGCATCGCGGGCTGGAAACTGGGTCGGATCAATCCGCCGCATGACGTCCGCTTCGGGGCCGGACGGTTGGCCGGGCCGATCTTCTCGCGCGCCGTCTGGACCGCCGGCTTCCTGCCCACCCCATTCGGCGTCATCGAGGGCGGCTTCGCGGCGGTCGAGGCCGAATATGTCGTGGAGCTCGGCGACACGGCGCCGGATCGCGGCAACTGGAGCCCGGTCTCCGTGGAGCCGCTCGTCTCGCGTGTCTTCATCGGCGTCGAGATCGCCGGCAGCCCCTTCGCCGGCATCAACGATCATGGTCCGGCAGTGACGGCGTCCGACTTCGGCAACAACGCCGGCTTGATCCTCGGCGCCGAGATCTCGAGCTGGCGCGAGCGTCTTCCCCTCCTGACCTGCGCCGTAACCATAGACGGGGTTGAGGTCGGCAGGGGCGGGGCGGCTGCGATTCCCGGCGGCCCGCTCGATTCCCTCGCCTTCCTCCTCAACCTGCTGCACCGTCGCGGGCGGCGGCTGGAGGCGGGGCAGTTGGTCTCGACCGGGGCCGCCACCGGGGTGCACGACATCGTCGCCGGGCAGGCGGCGGTCGCGGAATTCGGCGACGTTGGCCGTATCGAATGTCTCGCGGTTCCTGCAACGGGAGAAATGCCGTGACCCTGACGCGCCGAACACTCGGTCTGGCCGGGCTCGCCGGTCTGGCGGCCTGCGCGCCCCGCACGAGCATCGGCGGGCGGACGGTGTTCGACGCCGTCGATGTCCATCCGGGCGATTTCCCCACCGTCACGGCGGTCAAATGGATGGGCGAGGAGTTGGGCCGGCTGACCGAAGGCCGCCTCGGCATCCGCCAGTTCCCCTCAGGCCAACTGGGGTCGGAAGACGACTCGATCGGCCTCGCCCGCTTCGGCGCCGTGGACATGTGCCGCGTCGCCGTGGCGGCCCTGAACAACGCCTTCCCCGAGACCCGGCTGCTGGCCCTGCCCTATGTCTATCGCGACGTGGCCCACGTCCGCGCCGTCGTCGACGGGCCGATCGGCACCGAGCTGCTCAATGTGTTCGAGCACCGCGGTCTCGTGGGGCTGGCCTATTACGACGCCGCCCCGCGCTGCTTCTACAATGTGCGCCATCCGGTCAGCGAACCCGGCCAGCTGCGCGGCCTGAAGATCCGCGCGCCGCAGTCGGACATCTATCTCGACGCGATCCGGGCCATGGGCGCCAATCCGACGCCCCTGTCTTTCGGGGCGGTGTTCTCATCGCTGCAGACCCATCTGATCGACGGGGCCGAGAACAACTGGCCAGCCTATCAGTCGAGCCGCCAGTTCGAGGTGGCCCGCTACTGGAGCCAGACCGAGCACTCGTTCTCGCCCGACGCCCTGCTGATGTCGAAGTCCGCCTTCGACGCCCTGACGCCCGCCGACCGCGAACTGGTCCAGGACGTGGCGCGGCGCTCGGTGCAGGTGATGCGGACCGACTGGGACCGGCGCGAGGCCGAGGCCCGCGCCACCGTCATCGCCGGAGGCGTACAGGTGACCGAGGTGGACAAGGCCGCCTTCGCCGCCACCGTCCGCCCCGTGCTGGACAAATATCTTGCCGAGCCGCGCCTGCGCGCGCTCCACGAACGTATCGCAGCGGTCGCCTGAACGGCCGCGCAAACCTCGGCGCTCAGGGAGGGCCCGAATGTCTGAACCCCGACGCGGCTCCGTCCGCGCCCTCGATGGTCTGGCCAGCCTCGCCATGGGCCTGGCCGGCGCGGCTCTCGTGGGCATGGCCCTGGTCCAGGCCTGGCAGGTCTTCGCCCGCTATGTGCTCAACGACAGCCCCGGCTGGACCGAACCGCTGGCGCTGCTGCTGATGAGTTTCGCCGTGATGTTCGGGGCCGCCGTGGCGGTGCGGCGCGAGACCCATTTCGCTTTCCAGACCTTCCGCGACGCCGCCCCAAGGCGGGCGCAGTGGCTGCTCAAGTCCATCTCGCGTCTCATCGCGGCCGCGTCCGGGGCCGGCCTGATGGCGCTGGGCGGGATGCTGATGGTCGACGAATGGCCGGTGGCCATGGCCGGCGCGCCCCTGCCCTCGGGGCTGAAATTCGCCGGCCTGTGCATCGGCGGGGCGCTGATCCTGCTGTTCGCCCTCGAGCGGCTGCTGACCGGCGACTACCGCGCGCCCGAAGCGCCGACCGGGGCAGAGACCTGAGCATGGAATACCTCATCCTCTTCGGCCTGCTGGCCATCCTGCTGGCCATCGGCGTGCCGGTCGCCTTCTCCCTGCTGGCGGCGACGCTGGCGACGGTGCTCTACCTCGCCCTGCCGCCGATCGTGGTGTTCCAGCAGATGGGCTCCGACATCACCTCGGTGGCCCTGCTGGCCATTCCGCTGTTCATCTTCACCGGCGAGCTGATGATGAAGGGCGGCCTTTCCGACCGGATGATCGCCCTCGCCTCGTCGATGGTCGGCCATGTGCGCGGCGGGCTGGGCCAGGTCACCGTCGTCGGCTCGACCCTGTTCGGCGGCGTCTCGGGCAGCGCCATCGCCGACGTCTCGGCGATCGGCGGCACCATGATCCCGCAGATGCAGAAGCGGGGCTACGACGCGGACTACGCCGTCAACGTCACCATCTCGGCGGCGCTGGTGGCCCTGCTGGTGCCGCCCTCGCACAACATGATCCTGTATTCGGCCGCGGCGGGCGGCGGGGTCTCGATCTCGGACCTGTTCGCGGCCGGCATCGTTCCGGCCCTGCTGCTGGCGTCCGTGCTGATGGTCACCTCCTACGTCGTGGCCCGCCGGCGCGGCTATGCGGCGGAGGCCTTCCCCGGATTCCGCGCCGTGGCGGTTCGTCTGGTCGCCGCCATTCCCGGCCTGCTGCTGGTCGGCATCATCTTCGGCGGCATCCGGGCCGGCGTCTTCACCGCCGTGGAGAGCGCGTCGATCGCCGTGGTCTATGCGACCGTGGTGACCGGCCTGGTCTACCGCCACATGACCTGGGCCGCCTTTAAGGCCGCCTGCGTCGGCGCCGCCCGCACCTCCGGCATGGTGCTGTTCATCATCGGTTGCGCCGGGGCGTTCGGCTGGCTGATGGCCTTCCTGCAGGTGCCCAGCATGATGGTCAGCCTGCTGCAGACCCTGACCGACAACCCCATCCTGATTCTGCTGCTGATCAACGTCATCCTGCTGATCCTCGGTACCTTCATGGACATGGCGCCCCTGATCATCATCTGCACCCCGATCTTCCTGCCGGTGGCCAAGGCCTTCGATGTCGACCCGGTCCAGTTCGGCGTCATCCTGCTGCTCAACTGCGGCATCGGCTTGATCACGCCGCCGGTCGGATCGGTGCTGTTCGTGGGCAGCGCCATCGCCGGCATACCGATGACGCGGGCGCTGAAGACCATCTGGCCGTTCTGGCTGGCTTGCGCCGCGGTGCTGATGCTGGTCACCTTCATCCCGGCGCTTTCGCTGTGGCTGCCTTCGCTGATGAAATGACCGATCCGCTGGCGCTCCGCAGCGCCGAAGACTGCCGCTGGGACTGCGTCGCGCTCGGCGAGGTCATGCTGCGCCTCGATCCCCGCGAAGGCCGCATCCGCACCGCGCGCAGCTTTCAGGTCTGGGAAGGCGGCGGCGAGTACAATGTCGCGCGCGGCCTGAGGAAGACTTTTGGCCTACGCACCTCGGTGGTCACCGCCCTGCCCCGCAGCGAGACCGGCGCGCTGGTCGACGACCTGATCCTGCAGGGCGGCGTCGACACGTCCCATATCCTGTGGCGCGAGGCCGACGGCATCGGCCGCAACACCCGCGTGGGGCTGAATTTCACCGAGCGCGGCTTCGGCGTGCGCGGCGCGCTGGGGGCCTCCGACCGGGCCAATTCGGCGGCCTCGCAGATGCGGCCGGACGAGGTCGACTGGGACGGCCTGTTCGGGGGCGAGGGCGTCCGCTGGCTGCACACCGGCGGCATCTTCGCGGCCCTTTCGGAGAGCACGGCGGAGACGGCGCTGGCCGCGATCCGGGCCGCGAAGCGACACGGCGTCGTGGTCAGCTATGACCTCAACTACCGCGCCAGCCTGTGGTCCAGTCATCCGGATCCGGACGCCGCGCGGCGGGTCAACCGCGAGATCGCCGGCCTCGTCGACGTGCTGATCGGCGACGAATACGCCTGGGCCTCCTGCCTTGGCGTCGAGACGGCGGAGGTCCGCGCCGATCCCTGCGACAGCGGGCCGTTCGACCGGCTCGTCGGGCGGATCGCGGGCGACTTCCCGAACGTGAAGGTCTTCGCCGCCACCCTGCGGGATCCGCTGTCCGCCTCGGTCAACCGCTGGGGGGCAGTCCTGTGGTCGGGCGGTCAGCGCTACGAAACCCCGGCGCGGGAGATCGCCGTGCTGGACCGCGTCGGCGGCGGCGACGGCTTCGTCTCGGGCATGGCCTGGGCCTTGCTGAACGGGCGCGGGCCGCAGATGGCGGTCGACTACGGAACCGCTCATGGCGCCTTGTCCATGACCACGCCGGGCGACAACGCCATGACCTCCCTGGCCGAGGTCGAGGCGCTGGTCGGCGGGCGGGGCGCCGCCGCGGTCCGCTAGGACATCAGGATCGTTCCACCGCCGGCGAACGTGCTACAGTGGGATGAGATGTCCCGTGTTTGTTCGAGATAGCGGTGGGATGATGTCGCGCCCGAGAAGCGTAGCCGGCGCCCGTCTCTGCGTTCATTGCCTCGATGCGGCGGCACAGGGCGACTACTGCCACGAGTGCGGCCCGGCCTTCCGGAGCCTGAGTTCGTGGGGCTATTTCAGGATGCCCGACGAGACAGGAGTGGTCCCCCCGCAGGAACGCGACGCCTATGGCGATTTCGGAGGCGGCGCGACCTTCCGCCCGCGATTCCGCCGCCAGCCGGACGGGACTCTCGCAGACAGCGGCGCGCAGGCCGTCGGCGCGGAGGATGAACGAACCCGGCTTTCGTCGGTCTGACGACCCCGCCGACGCCTTGAAGGCAGGAGCCCGGGGAGGCCGCCGGGGTCCGGCCCGCAGACCGCACCAGCAAGCTTCCAGCGCTTAGGCCCAGGGATCGAGGAGGTCGCGGACCTGTTCGAAGCCGTGACCCGTCGGGTCGAACCCGCCGGCGAAGGCCGGGAGGCTGTCCGACGAGGCCAGCAGGTGCTCGAGCACCAGCAGGGTCTCCTCTTCGCCCGATCCCGGCAGGACCTGGACGTCGTCCCAGTCCTTGGCTACGGCGCCTTCGAAGGCGTCTGTCGGGAGCAGGAAGTCGTCGTCGGAGACGGGCAGGACCTCCAACTCCAACCCCTTGACCGCGGCTCCGTCGAAGGGCCTCGGCGTGGGCAGGAGATCCTCGGAGACGGGCAGGACCTGGACGTCCTCCCAGCCCTTGTCCAACGCCCCCTCGGCGGAGATCAGGAAGTCGTCGTCGGCGAGCGGCAGGACCTGCACCTCGTCCTGACCCTTGGCCACGACGGCGTCTTCCGCCCACGGAACCACGAGCGGGGCGACGTCGTCGGTTTCCGCGGGCGACACCAGCGCCTGGTCATCCTTGCTCTCAGCCTCGGCTCCGGCCGGGGCCGCGGGGCCGGACAGCACCGTGGTGGTGTTGCCGGTCAGGAAGCGCAGCACCTCGACGCTCTCGACGTAGGTGGAGCCGTCGCGGCCCGCCACGCTGTCGACGACGCGCCAGCCGGCCCCTTCGGCGGTGACGGTGTACTGGGCCTTGGCGCCGCGCAGCTGCACCTCGTCGGTCCCGAGGCCGCCGTACAGGCTGTCGTTGCCGCCGCCGCCGCGCAGCATGTCGTTGAGGGCGCCGCCGGTGATGACGTTGTTGAGCGCATTGCCCGCGCCGACGAAACTGCCCGGCCCGGTGTAGAGCAGGTTCTCGAGGTGCGCGCCCAGGGTGTAGGTCCCGACCCGGGCCTCCACCGTGTCGATCCCTTCGCCGGCGTATTCGATGCAGCTGTCGAAGGCGTCGAGCACGTACCAGTCGTTGCCGGTCCCGCCGAACAGCTGGTTGTTCATCCCGCCCGAGCCGCCCATCAGGATGTCGTCGCCGCCGAAGCCGGCCAGCACGTCGGAGCCGCCCGCGCCCATCAGGAGGTTCGCCGTCCCGTCCCCGTAGATCACGTCGTTGAAGTTCGAGCCGGTGGCGTTCTCGATCGAGGTGAAGGTGTCCGTCGCCCCGTCGCCGTCGTTGGTGGCGCGTTGCAGGTCGAGGCGGACCGTCACCGCCGCGGCGGCCAGGCCGTAGTCGGCCGTGTCGATCCCCGAGCCGCCGTTCAGCGTGTCGACCCCGCCGCGGCCGCGCAGGGTGTCAGCCCCGGTTCCGCCGGTGATGACGTTGGCGGCCGCGTTGCCGGTGCCGGCGAAGGCCCCGGTCCCGCCGAAGATCAGGTTCTCGACGTTGTTGGCCAGCACATAGGTGTTGATGCGGGCATCGACCGTGTCTGTCCCCTCGCTGGAGAACTCGACGATGCTGTCGGCGGCCTCCAGCACATAGGTGTCGTCGCCCAGACCGCCCTGGAGGGTGTTCAGGGCTCCGGCCCCGCCCCAGATCACGTCGTTCCCGGCCAGACCCAGCAGGGTGTCGGCGCCCAGGCCGCCCCTGAGGACGTTGGCGTTGGCGTCGCCGATCAGGGTGTCGTTGAAGGCCGAGCCGGTCAGGTTCTCGATGCCGGAGAAGGTGTCGGTGCCGCCGTCGCCGTCGTTGCTCGAGGCGTTGGAGTTCAGCTGGGCCCACATGCCCGCGGCGGCCAGGCTGTAGTCGGCCGTGTCGATGCCACCGCCGCCGTTGAGCACGTCGACGCCCGCGCCGCCGACCAGCACGTCGTCGCCGTTCAGGCCGTCGAGGGTGTCGTTCCCGGCGCCGCCCGACAGGCCATTGTTCCCGCCATTGCCGGCCAGGACGTCGTTGAAGGCAGAGCCGATCAGGGTCTCGATCGACGAGAACGAATCCGTTCCGCCGTCGCCGTCGTTCGAGGCGATGCCCGTAGTCAGGCTCGCCGTGACCGCCCCCGCGGCGGCGGAGTAGTCCGCCGCGTCGAGCCCGCCGCCGCCGATCAGGGCGTCGGTCCCGGCTCCGCCGCGCAAGACGTCGTCGCCGAGGCCGCCGTCCAGGGTGTCGCCGCCGGCGCTCCCGCGCAGCACGTCATTGCCGCCGAGGCCCTCGAAATCGACCGAGAACGAGCCGTCGTTGCCGAGCGCGCCGACGTCAAAGCGGTTGTCGGCGCTGTTGCCGTCGACCGAGCGCAGGCCGGCGCCCACGCCTTCCACGGTGACGTTCTCGGTGGAGAAGATGCTGACCGCGGTGGAGCCCACCGTGCCGGTCCCCGTGGCCAGGTTGATCGAAAGCGAGGCGCCGCGCAGCACGGCGGTGTCCGTCCCCGCGCCGCCGGAGATCAGCGAAGCTGTCGCCGCCGCCGATCCCGTGAAGATGAGAACGTCGTCGCCGTTCTCCCCCTCCAGCTGGTCGCCGGCGTCGCCCTCGATCTGGTCCGCCCCGTCGCCGCCGAACATCTGGTCCGCGCCCGTTCCGCCGATCAGGGTGTCGGCGCCCAGCGCGCCGGTCAGCACGTCATCGCCGCCGCGACCGTCGAACATGACGCCGAAGGCGGAACCCGCCGCGGCTGTCAGCCGGTTGGCGCCGCTGCTGCCCAGAAGCGTGCGGACGGCCGCGCCGGCGCCCTCGACCGTGACGTTCTCGGTCGTGAACACCGAGACGGCGGTGGACTCGGCCAGTCCGGTCCCGGCGGCCAGATCCAGGGAGGCGGAGGTCCCCCGCAGGATCAGGGTGTCGGTTCCGGCCCCACCGGAGACGAACACGCCCGCCGCGGTGGCCGATCCCTGGACGACGAGGGTGTCGTTGTCGTCGTCGCCCCACAGCTGGTCGCCGGTATCGCCTTCCAGCCGGTCCGCGCCCGCGCCGCCGAACAGCTGGTCGATGCCGCCGCCGGCGGTCACGGTGTCGTTTCCGTCGCCGCCGCGGACGACGTCATTGCCGGCCAGGGCGTTGATCGTGTCGTTGCCGCCGGCGCCTTCGATCTCGTCGCTGAAGACGGTGGCGTTGATGGTGTCGGCCCCGGCCGTGCCGGCGAAATACTGGCCGCCCCCGGCGCCCACGATCAGGATGACGTCGTCGAAGCGCAGCCGCTCGACCGTGGTCAGGGTGTCGGTCCCGGCCGGGCCACTGACCGTCGTCGTGCCGCCCGACGTCGTCACCGTATAGGCCGAACGGAGTCCGGCGAAGACCGCCGTGTCGATCCCGGCGCCGCCGCTGATCGTGTCGTCGGACGCGTTGCCGGTGATGACGTCATCGCCGTCACCGCCGCTGATGTTGTCGAACCCGGAGGTGCCGACCAGGTTGTCGTTGCCGGACGTGCCGTTGATCGGGTTGAGGATCGGAGCGCCGGCGATGGTGTAGAGCCCGTCGGCGAACTGCAGCCGCTCGACATTGGTCAGGCTGTCAGAGCCGTCAGGCCCGGCAACCGTGGTGACCGGTCCGGCCGCGCTGATGGTGTAGGCCGAGCGGGGGCCGGAATAGACCGCCGTGTCGGTGCCCGCGCCGCCATCGATGGTGTCGTTGCCGGCGCCGCCGGTGATGCTGTCATCCCCGTCGAGCCCGTTGATCGTATCGCCGTTCGCCGTGCCGTTCAGGGAGTCCGCATTCGCGGTTCCGTTGATGGCCGCGTTCAGCGGCGCACCGCTCGCGTCGTAGAGGCCGTCGTCGAACTGGAGCCGTTCGACGTTGCTGACTGTATCGGTGCCGTCGGGTCCCACGACCGTCGTGACGCCCGAGTTGACGGTGATCGTATAGGCCGACCGGTTGCCGCTGAAGACCGCCGTGTCCAGGGTCCCGGCGCCGCCGTCGATGGTGTCGTTCTCGGCGCCGCCGGTCAGCAGGTCGTCGTCGCCGCCGCCGTTGAGCGTGTCGCGGCCGACGCCGCCGTTGAGCGTGTCGGCTCCGGCCTCGCCGTTCATGGTCGCGCCGAGGTAGACCAGCGGAACCACGCTCGCGCTCGGCACCGAGACGTGCAGCGTGTAGGCGCCTCCCGGCGGCGGCGGGGCCGTCACCAGGGTCGCATCGGCGCCCGACTGCCACTGCGAAACCTGAACATAGTAGGTGCCGGCGGCGGCGAAGGTATGGCTAAGGGCCGAGTCCGTCGCCGCGCCGCCGTCGCTGGCGGAGTCGTCATTCTGGGCCAGTTGCGTGCCGCCGGCGTCGTAGACGCGCAGGACGCTGTCGAAGCTGGCGTTGTCGATGTCGAAGACGACGGTCTCGCCCGCGGCCACGGTGAAGGCGTAGTATTCGACGCCGCCGTGGCTGGTCGCGACCACCGTGGCGTGGGGGATGGTGCTGGAATTGGCCACGTCGGAGCGCGTGCCCAGGTCGAAGCCCCCAGCCAGGGACACGGCGGTCCCGATCGTGCTGTTGGCCGTCCCCTGCCCTTTGACGATGTCCGGAGCGCCGCCGCCCTCGCCCGGGGCGCCGGCGAACAGCTGGTCCACCCCGCCGCCGCCGTTCAGGGTGTCGATGCCGCCGCCGCCATGCAGGACGTTGGCGTTGGCGTCGCCTGTCAGGGTGTCGGCATAGACCGTGCCGCGCACCTCTTCGATCCCCGAGAGGGTGTCGGCGCCGGCGCCGCCGCTGGCCGTTCCCGCCGCGAGGTTGACGGTGATGCCCGCTCCGGCCCCGATGTAGTCGGCGAAATCGTGGCCCGCTCCGCCGTTCAGCGCATCGTCGCCCCGACCGCCGATGAGAGTGTCGTCATTGTCCCCGCCGTTGAGGATGTCGTTGCCGGAGCCGCCGTCCAGGGTGTCCGTGCCGGCCAGGCCGTTGATGGTGTCGTTGCCGCCCAGGCCGCCGATGACGTCGGCGAAGACGGTGCCGCCGATGGTCTCGTTGGTGATGTCCCCACCGACGAGCAGGCCCCCGGTCGGGGCCGCCGCGATCGTCTGGTCGGAAAACTGCAGGAATTCGACATTGCTGACCGTGACGGTCTGGCCCAGCCCGGAGATGGTGCCGACCTGACCGTTCCAGACGACCGTGTAGTTGGCGCGCGCGCCGGCGAACACCACCGTGTCCGAGCCGAGGCCGCCGTCGATCTCGTCATTGCCGCCGTTGCTGGTGATGACGTTGCCGGCCGAGTTGCCGCGGATGGTGTCCGCGCCCTGGCCGCCGACCACGTTTTCGATGACCACGCCGATAGCGATGGCGACGTTGCCCAGCAGGCCGCCGACGCTGGAGAAGGCGCCCTGCCGCAGATCGATGGTCTGGGCGACGCTGTAGCCCGAGAAGTCAAAGGTATCGACTCCGCCGGCGTCCCAGACCGCGAAGATCAGGGCGCTGAGGCTGGTGTTGGCGTTGAACCACGGCTGGCCGGCGTTGGAGTTGAAGCCATAGGTCGTGTCGCCGGTGCGGGTGGTCATGTTGGCGCCGTACAGGCGCTGGGCGGCCGCGATATCGTCGAGCAGCGGCACCGCCGAATAGCGTCCCCCGAAATTGCCGCCCGTGAAGGTTTCTCCGAAGTAGCTCATCACCGTGTACTGGCGCGAATCCTCGAAATAGATCGCGCTGCCGTCATAGGTGATCGCGCCGCCGGAGCCGGCGTTGTAGGCCGCCGGGTGGCTGAGACCGATGGCGTGGCCGATCTCGTGCAGCAGAACCTGCTGGCCGTAGGCCTGCATCACCGGAGAGGCGTTGTAGGACAGGGAGTTGTTGACCCACACGTCGCCCTGGACGGCCCCGGCTCCGGTCGCGCCGGGCATGCCGCCGGGCAGGTAGGCGAAGGCGGCCGCGCCACTCATGCCGGAGGCGTAGTTACCGAACAGCATGGTGGCGTTCTCGGAGTAGCCCGTGGCTCCGTCGCTGACGCGCTGGAAGGTGATGTTGGCCACCTCGGACCACGCCGCCAGCGCCAGCAGGGTCGCTGAAATCTGGGCGGCGCTGAAGGCGGTGTGACCGGAGGTGTCCGACGGTATGGTCGACACGAAGGTGTCGCGGAAGGCGAAAGTCACCGTGGCGGCTTGACCCAGACCCGTGGCCCAGCTGGTGTTGGACCGGGTGATCTGGGCGCCGGCGTCGGTCGGATCCAGCGAGGGCTTGCCGTTCGGGCCGAACACGCCGCGGTCGTCAGCATTGAGGATTACGCCCTGGCCGCCGCCGTCGGTTCCGTCCGTGGCCGCGTGGAAGCGCCCGCAGCAACCACAGATCTGATAGCTCGCGATGGCCCCGAAGAACGGGTCCAGCATCGGCTCGGAAACGCCTGAATTGTCGGTTTCGACGCGCTGCGACGGGGTCGAGCCGAAGCTCCGCGAGAAGGAATCGAACATGAGAGTTGGCCCAACCGACGAAATTATGGGCCGTCACCGTAACGCGGCTTCGCGAAACGACAAGCACTGCCATTTCAACTCGCAGTGATCCTGAATCCGGATACCGCCTATGGTTGTGACAGCCAGATGGGCGCCGCCGGTCTAGATCGCCCCGAGCGCCTGCTCGAGATCGGTATAGAGGTCGTCGACATTTTCGATGCCGACGGACAGCCGCACGAGGTTGTCGCCGATGCCGCAGCGGGTCTTGGCCTCTGCGCTGTAGTCCGAATGCGTCGTGCTCGAGGGGTGGGACACCAGGCTTTCGGTGCCGCCGAGACTGACGGCCAGCTTGAACAGCTGCAGCGCGTTGAGCATGCGGAAAGCCTCGGCCTCGCCGCCCTTCAGGCGCAGCGAGAAGGTCGATCCGGGCCCGGAGCACTGGCGGGCGAAGATGGCCCGCTGGGCCGGCGAGCTCTCGGCGCCGCCGGCGTCCAGCACCGCCTCGATCTTCGCATGCCCGCGCAGACGTTCGACCAGTTCGACCGCGTTGGCCTGCGACCGCTCCATGCGGATGTGCAGCGTTTCAAGGCTGCGCATGAGCAGCCAGGCCGTGTGCGGATCGGTGACCGTGCCGCAGATGGTGCGCATCTCCGCGACACGGCCCATCAGGTCGGCCCGGCCCATGCAGGCCCCGGCGATCAGGTCCGAATGGCCGCCCACGTATTTGGTCAGCGAGTAGAGGATCAGGTCGGCGCCGTGTTCGAGCGGCTTCTGCCACAGCGGCCCGAGGAAGGTGTTGTCCACCACCAGCGGCGGCGCCTCGGCCTGGTCCAGCGCCTTGATGGCGGCGGCGGCGGCCTCGAGATCGATCAGCTGATTGGTCGGATTGGCCGGGGTCTCGACATAGACCGCGGCCAGCCGCCCGCCCCGGCCTTTCGCCCGTTCCACGGCCTCGCCGATGGCGCGGGTCAGGGCCTCGCCTCCGTCGCAGTCGGCTACGCTGACCGTCTCGACGCCCATGCGCGGCAGGATGCGGTCGAACAGGTATTCGGTGCCGCCATAGGCCGGAGCCGTATAGACCACCACGTCGTTCGGCCGGCTGAGCGCCAGGATGGTGGTCGAGATCGCCGCCATGCCGCTGGAGAAGACCAGCGCCTTGTCCGCCCCGTCCCAGACCGCCAGCCGATCCTCGAGGATTTCCAGGTTGGGGTTGTTGATCCGGGAATAGATCAGGCCCAGCGCCTCGTCGGGGTCCTTCTCCCGCAGCCCGTAGGCGACCTCGAAGAAGCGCTTTCCGTCCTCGGCCGAGCGGAAGACGAAGGTCGAGGTCTGAAAAATCGGGGCCTTGATCGATCCCTCTGACAGGGCGGGATCATAGCCGTAACCCATCATCAGCGTTTCGGGAGACAACGGGCGATCGCCGAGGGTGCGGCTGCGGTGACGACTCATACTGAACGGCTCCTTCGGCGCGGCTCCTAGAGCACGCCGTCGGTCCGGTCACCTTGCAGTGCAAAAAGGACAATTTCCGTCTGGCCGCTCGACTGGCCATCGTCACATTTCCCGCCTAGACAGGCGACGGCCATGGATCGCCGTCGGCAACAACGCGTTCATGGCCGGCAATTGCCCGATGCGGGGGGTCACCCGGGCCGCGCTTCCACGCGCCCATGCGCCCTCCGACCGCTCTGTGTCTGGAAGGCCTGATGACGAAGAAGACTGCGCTGATTACCGGCATCACGGGCCAGGACGGCTCCTATCTGGCGGAGTTCCTGCTCGAGAAGGGCTATGACGTCCACGGCATCAAGCGCCGCTCGTCGCTGTTCAACACCGAACGGGTCGACCACATCTACCAGGACCTGCACGACGCCGACGTGCGCTTCCAGATGCATTTCGGCGACCTGACCGACACCTCGAACCTGGTGCGCATCATTCAGCAGGTGCAGCCGGACGAACTCTACAATCTCGGGGCCCAGAGCCACGTCGCCGTCAGCTTCGAGACCCCGGAATACACCGCTGACGTCGACGCGCTCGGCACCCTGCGCCTGCTCGAGGCGATCCGCCTGCTGGGCATGGAGAAGAAGACCAAATTCTACCAGGCTTCGACGTCGGAACTGTACGGCCTGGTGCAGGAGCCGATCCAGAGCGAGACCACGCCCTTCTACCCGCGCAGCCCCTACGCCGTGGCGAAGATGTTCGCCTACTGGATGTGCGTGAACTACCGCGAGGCCTACGGAATCTTCGCCTGCAACGGCATCCTGTTCAATCACGAGTCCGAGCGCCGCGGCGAGACCTTCGTCACCCGCAAGATCACCCGCGGCCTCGGCGAGATCGCCCAGGGCCTGTCCGACTGCCTCTACCTCGGCAACATGGACGCCCTGCGCGACTGGGGCCATGCGAAGGACTACGTCCGCATGCAGTGGATGATGCTGCAGCAGGACACGCCCGACGACTACGTCATCGCCACCGGCAAGCAGTACAGCGTGCGCCGGTTCGTCGAGGTCTCAGCCGCCCGGATCGGCGTCACCCTGCGCTGGGAAGGCAAGGGCGTGGACGAAGTCGGGATCGTGGACGCGGTCGACGCCTCCCACGCCGTCACGCGCTGCCCCGCGATCAAGGAGGGCCAGGTCATCGTCCGCGTCGACCCGCGCTACTTCCGCCCGACCGAGGTCGAAACCCTGCTCGGCGATCCCTCCAAGGCCAAGGCGAAGCTGGGCTGGGAGCCCGAGATCACTTTCGAGCAGATGGTCGACGAGATGATGGAGGCCGACCTGCTGGCCGCCCGCAAGGCCGTGCTGATCAAGAACGCGGACTGGAGTTGAGGCTTGGATCCGTTCGTTCGGCTGGACCAGACCACCCGCCGCCGCGAGGACAACCGCGGCTGGCTGGAGGTGCTTTACGAGAGCGACAAGGCTGTCCTGAAGCGCTCCTTCTCGAAGGCCGGAGTGTTCCGCGGCCTGCACGTCCAGCGCGCGCCCTCCGAGCAGACCAAACTGATCCGCGTCGTCTCCGGCGCCATCGTCGACGTGGTGGTGTCCATGAACGATCCGGCGCGGGAACTGCGCACCACCCGGCTGACGCCGGAGGACGGCTGGGTCCGCATCGGCGCCGAATACGCCCACGGCTTCTACGCCTTGCAAGATACTGTCTTTGAATATGTTTGCGACGGCGGTTACGATGAGGCGTCGGAACAGGCCTTCTCGATCGCGGACCGCCTCCCGGCCCTGCTCGGGGTGGATACGGTGATCCTGTCGGACAAGGACCGCGCGGCCCCGCCGCTGACGGCGGCTGGAACTGAGTGATGAAGACGCTTTCCCTGATCACCGCCTCGTACAACAGCGCCCGCACCATCGGCGACACCCTCCGCTCGGTGAACGCCCAGACCTATCCGGCCATCGAATATCTCGTCGTCGACGGCGGATCGAAGGACGACACGATGACGATCGTGGCGAGCGAGGGTCAGCGCGTCACCTCGGCCGTCTCCGAGCCCGACAAGGGCATCTACGACGCCTACAACAAGGGGCTGAGCCGGGCGACCGGCGAGGTCATCGGCTTCATCAATTCGGACGACTACTACTGCGCGCCCGACGTCCTCGAGAATGTGATGAAGGCGTTCGACGACCCGACGGTCGAGGCGGTGCATGCCGATCTGGTCTACGTCGACCCGGAAAACACCGGCAAGATCGAGCGGCACTGGAAATCGCGGCCGGCCACGGTCGAGAACCTGCGCCGCGGCTTCATCCCGGCCCATCCGACGCTGTTCCTGACCCGCGCCGCCTACGACAAGGTCGGCGAGTACGACACCCGCTACCGGCTGGCGGCCGACTACGACTTCATGCTGCGGGCCTTCTACGTCCACAAGCTGAAGTCCGTATACGTGCCGCAGATCTGGGTCCGAATGCGTTCGGGCGGGGCGACCGGCGGCACCGCGGCCAGCATCATGAAGCAGAATGACGAAATTCGCGCCTCGCAGGCCGCGCATGGGTTGAACTACCCGAAGGCCCTGTTCTTCGCCCACAAGGTGCTGGACCGTTCGGTGCAGCGCGCCCGCGCGCCGTTCGTGAAGGCGCCCGACATCGCGGGGACGGCCGGCAAATGATCGACGGCAAGCGGGTCCTCGCCATCGTTCCGGCGCGGAAGGGCTCGAAGGGCCTGCCGCTGAAGAACATCCGGCCGCTGGCGGGCAAGCCCCTGCTGGCCTGGCCGATCGCCGCCGCGCGGGCGTCGCGCCATGTCGACCGGGTCATCATCTCCACCGACGATCAGGAATTCGCCGACATCGCCGTGGCGCACGGCGCCGAGGCGCCCTTCCTGCGCCCGGCGGAATTGGCCTCGGACGCCGCCCCCTCGATCGGCTTCATCCTGCATGCTGTGGAAACGCTGGCGGCGGCGGGGGACGTCTATGACTACGTCGTGTTGCTGGAGCCGACCTCGCCGCTGACCGAGGGATCGGACATCGACGCCGCGCTGGAGCGACTGGCCGCCGCCGATGCCGACGCGATCGTCGGCGTGACCGCGCTGGTCACCCAGCATCCCGCCTATGCGGTCCGCATGGACGCGGGCGGCGCGATCGAACCGCTGCAGCCCGGCGGCTTCGCGGCCATGCCCCGGCGTCAGGACCTCGAACCCGTGTTCGGGCTCGACGGCAGCCTGTATATCTCCACCGTGGAGGCCCTGCGGCGCGAACAGGGCTTCTGCCATGGCCGGACGCTCGGCTATGAAACGGCGCGGTACAAGGCGAACGAGGTCGACGACCTGATCGATTTCCTTTGCATCGAGGCCATCGCCGCCAATCTTGACGTCATACTGCGAGAGGAAGGCCGGACCGCTCCGCCGGCCGCGAGATGATCAATGCGTAAGTGCACCAAATGCCTGGTCCCCGAGACGGTGGACACGATCACCTTCGATGAGGAGGGCGTCTGCTCGGTCTGCCGTCAGGTCGAGACCAAGAAGGACCGGATCGACTGGGCCGACCGCCAGCGCCAGCTCGATGAGATCGTCGCCGAGTACAAGGGCAAGGACCTGTACGACTGCATCGTCCCCTATTCAGGCGGCAAGGACTCGGTCTTCCAGCTCTACTACATCGTCAAGACGCTGAAGATGAAGCCGCTGGTGGTGCGCTACAACCACTGGGGCTATCGGCCCAAGATCGAGGACAACAACACCTCGGTGTTCAAGCAGCTGGGCGTCGACGTGGTCGAGTTCACGCCGAATTTCCACGTCGTCCGCGAGCTCATGCTGGAGAGCTTCAAGCGCCGCGGCGACTTCTGCTGGCATTGCCACACCGGCATCTACTCCGGCGTCATGCACATGGCGGTGCGGTTCGGCATCCCGTTGCTCTTCTGGGGCGAGAGTACGGCCGAATACCACAGCTGGTACACTTTCGAGGACATGGAGGAGGTCGACGAGAAGCGGTTCAACCGCCTCATGAACCAGGGCATCACCGCCGACGACATGTACGAATTCCTGCAGGGGCGCGTGGAGCGCCGCGACCTGTGGATGTTCGACTATCCGAAGCGCAAGGATCTGATGGCGCTGAAGGTCCGCTCGATCTGCCTCGGCAACTATATCGAGTGGGACACCAAGGCCAACGTGGCCCTGATCGAGAAGGAGCTGGGCTGGAAGGGCCAGCCGGTCGAGGGCGTGCCGCCGGAGTACGACTACGAAAAGGTCGAATGCACCTTCCAGGGCATGCGCGACTGGTCGAAATTCGTGAAGCGCGGCTACGGGCGCGCCAACCACCTGCTGTCGATCGACATCCGCAACGGGCGCAAGACCCGCGAGGAGGCCCTCGAGATCGAGCGCCAGTACGACGGCAAGCGGCCCGCCTCGATGGACTGGTTCCTCGAGACGCTGCAAATGACCGAGGACGAGTTCTACAAATACCTCGAGCCACACCAGGTGCACCCGTGGAAGTTCGACAAGTCGAATTTCGAGACCGGTCCGGTAATGCCCGACTTCGACAAGTGGGACCGCACGGACCTGAGCCACATTCCCCTCGGCCCGCCCAAGACGCCCGCGTAACAGGAACCCCCGCCCGATGACCATCGCCATCATCGACTACGGCATGGGCAATGTCCGATCGCTGATGAACGCTTTCGAGTACATCGGCGAGGACGCCGTCGTCACCGCCGACTTCGATGAACTCGAGGCGGCGGACCGGCTCGTGCTTCCGGGCGTGGGAGCTTTCGGCGACGCCATGGAGGCCATCGACGCCAAGAACCTGCGGCCGGTGCTCGACCGGTTGGCGCTCGAGGTGAAGAAGCCCGTCCTAGGTGTCTGCCTCGGCATGCAGCTGTTCGCCCGGCGCAGCCTTGAGCATGGCGCCCATGAAGGGCTGGGCTGGCTCGACGCGGAGATCCGTCCGCTGGAGGTGCAGCGGCCGGCCAAGGTGCCGCACGTGGGCTGGAACGCCGTCGAGTTCGCGCCCGACGAGTGGCTGTTCAAGGGGCTGCCGTCCGGCGAGAGCGACTACTATTTCGTCCACTCGTTCCACATGGTCTGCAACGATCCGGCGGACGTCGTGGGCGTCTGCGACCACGGCGGCCCGTTCACCGCCGCCGTGCGCCGGGGCAATCTGACGGCGACCCAGTTCCATCCGGAGAAGAGCCAGGACAACGGCCTGCAGCTGCTGCAGAACTGGCTGGCGCACGCGTTCTGATGCTCAAGAAACGGATCATCCCGAAATTCCTGATCCGCGGCGGCCGTCTGGTGAAGATGCGCCGCTTCGTCGACGACCAGCGCGAGGCCGGCAATCCGGTGTCGACGGCCAAGGTCTACGATTCCTACGGCGTCGACGAGCTGATCTTCGTCGATATCGACGCCAGCGCGGAAGGCCGCGTGGTCACGGGCAACATCATCGAACGGGTCGCCGAGGAGGTGTTCGTGCCGCTGACCGCCGGCGGCGGCGTCAGGACGCTCGGGCACATCGAGGCCCTGCTCAAGAGCGGCGCGGACAAGGTCAGCATCAACTCGGCCGCCATCGAGGATCCGGCCTTCATCACCCAGGCCGCCTCGCGGTTCGGGGACCAGTGCATCGTCGTGTCGATAGACTACAAGGCCGATGAATTCGGTCGCAAGCGCGTACACGGGCGCGGGGGCTCCGTCCCGACCACTCACGACCCCGTCGAGTTCGCCCAGCGCATGCAGGACCTGCACGCCGGCGAGATCCTGATGACCTCGATCGACCGCGACGGGATGATGAACGGCTACGATCTCGAGCTGATCAGCGACCTCTCGAACAAGCTCAGCATCCCGCTGATCGCCTCCAGCGGCGCGGGCAGCCTCGACGACTGCAAGAAGGCGCTGGAAGCCGGCGCCTCGGCGATCACCATCTCGTCGATGTTCATCTTCACCGACCACAGCCCGATCAAGGTGCGCACCTATCTGGCCACCAACGGCGTCCACGTGCGCAATCAGAAGGGTAGCCGGTCGTGACCATGGGGTCCGCGTTATGAGCCTGAGGGTCCGCTCCAGCCTCAACGCCGCGGATCTCGCCGCCTATGCGGCCGCGCAGGTCAACGCCATGTTCCCCGACCCGGATCCGGTCACGGCCGACGGTCTGCGGCCCGCCGTGGACGCCGCCCTGCCCCGTCTGGAGCACTGCTTCAGCCACGTGGCCAACAAGTATTTCTTCGACGGCGAAGCGGCGGTGTTCCACCACCTGCACGGCGACCAGTACGCCATGTGGCTGTATCTGCTGGCCAATACGCTGCATCGCCAGGGCGGTCCCGCGGCGACCTGTTCGAAACTGTTCCTGCTGAACAAGGCGCTGCACGGGCTGGACGCTTTCCACGAGGTGGAGTTGCCCAGCGTTTTCCTGTTCGTCCACCCGCTGGGGACCGTGCTGGGCCGGGGCGCCTACAGCGACTTCTTCGTGGCCTACCAGCGCTGCGGCGTCGGATCGAACAACGACATCTACCCGAGCTTCGGCCGGCATGTGACGCTGCGGCCCGGGGCGGCGGTTCTGGGCGCCTGCACGATTGGCGACCACTGCCAGATCGCGACTGAGTCCCTCGTTCTGGACCGGGATCTGCCGGACCACACCCTGTATATCGGCCGTCCCGGGGCCGCCACGCTGAAGCGCCAGGACCGGACCTATCCGCTGTGGCGGAAAGCCGGGCTCGACTGATGTCGCTGACCATCGTCATGTACCACTACGTCCGTGACCCGGCCCTGTCACGCTACCCGGCGGTCAAGGCCCGGACGCTGGAGACCTTCCGCGGCCAGCTCGATCACATCGCCGCAAACTATGAAGTCGTGACCGCGGCGCAGGTGGCTGCGGCCACACACGGCGAGGACGACCTGCCCGACAACGCCTGCTGGCTGACCTTCGACGACGGCTATCTCGACCACTACCAGAACGTCTTCCCCCTGCTCGAGGCGCGCGGATGGGAGGGCGCCTTCTTCGCCCCGGCCCGCCCGATCCTGGAAGGGCGGGTGCTGGACGTGAACAAGATCCACTTCATCCTCGCGTCCGAGGCGGACGCGATGAAGATCGTCGAGGAACTGCGGCGGCAGATCGAGAAGGCGCGCGAGCTGGGCGCGGAGCTGCGTCCATGGGACGACTACGTCGCGGAGTACATGACTCAATGCCACCTCGACACGCCCGAGGTGCTGTTCATCAAGCTGATGCTCCAGAAGGGCCTCCCGGAGGCGGTGCGCAACAGCGTCTGCGAGGAGCTGTTCGCGCGCTTCGTCAGCGCCGATGAGGCCGCCTTCGCCAGCGAGCTCTATCTGTCCGTCGATCAGGCCCGGACCATGATCGGGTCAGGCATGGTCTTCGGCGGCCACGGCTACGCCCACGAGTGGCTCGGCTCGCTCGACGCCGAGGCCCAGGCCCGTGACATCGACCGCTCACTGGAGTTCCTGCGCCTGCTGGGCGTCCCCGCCGAGGACTGGTCGATCTGCTATCCCTACGGCAGCTACAACCAGACCACCGTCGACCTGGTGCGCGAGCGCGGCTGCGCCCTCGGCCTGACCACCCGCGAGGGGGTGGCCGATCTGGGCCGCGACGGGGCGCTGGAGCTGCCCCGGGTCGACACGATCTTCCTCCCGACCGCCTGAGAGGCGGGATTGCGGAGGGCAGGCGGCGCTTCATCCCGACGGCCGCGGGCCCGGGTTGTCAGGCCTGAGGAAACTATCTATCCGCTTGGTCGGCTCTGACGCACAGCGCCGCCTGAAGTTCGATCCCGGCCTGACCCTTGTCGTCAGCCGGCGATTCTTTGTCGGACAGCGTCGCAGGGGGAACTGAATGGACGTCATCCGTACGGGTTCCGCGGCCGACCTCGGCGTTTCGGCCGCCGACATCGCGGCCTTCTACGACCGTCACTGGCCGCGCAAGATGTGCCTCGGCCTGCCCGGCTTCACGACATGGCAGTTCGTCGACGCCCCTGAGCAGAAGGGGCGTTGTTCGGTCTGCGTTTCCGTGAGCGGCCCGGACCTGGTGGGGGTGATGGGCCTGCACGAGCGGGCCTTCCACCTGAACGGCGTCGAGCGGCCCGGGGCCGAACTCACCACCTGGATCGTGGCGCCGGAAGCCAAGGGCAAGGGCATCGGGCCGCGGATGCTCGACTACCTACAGGCTACGTACGACGTCATGCTGGGCAGCGGCATCAGCGACGAAGCGCTGAACGTCTATCTGCGCAAGAACTTCAACTACTGGCGTCACATCCCCCGGTTCTTCCGGGTCTGGGACGTGGCGGCGGTGGAGCCCTACAGCCGGATCGACGCGCTCGGGCACAAGCTGGCGCGGCACCGGATGGGTGCGGTCGAGCCCGACGCCTCGGGCGCGAGACGGATCGCCGCCGGCGACGTCGCCGTGCCCGACCGCGGCCTGGCGGACAAGAACGGCTATGTCCGCACCGCGGCGCATCTCGCCTGGCGCTACGACCGGCACCCCGTCTACGCCTACGAAACCTGGGCCGTCGGCGAGGCGGCTTATGTGATCCTGCGGCGCGACGCCATCGAAGGCATGACCTTCGCCCACGTCGTCGAACTGGGCGCGACGGCGGACGAGATGCCAGCCGTGATCGCCTTCCTCGAGGCCTATGCGCGCGAGCACGGGCTGGCGGCGATGGACTTCACCTGCACCTCCTCGGATTTCGGGCGGCACTTCATCGCCTCCGGCTGGTTCTCCTCGGTCGACGAGCCGATGTTCGCCTTCCTGAGCCTGTTCCATCCGCCCGAGCTGCGAGATCCCCAGACCACCTCGCTGATCTACTGGGCGCGTGACGCCCAGGCGGCGCTCGCCGACCTCGGCCGGATGCACGTCGTCAAGGGCGACCTTGATCTGGATCGACCGACCATCGCCTACTACGAAGCCAACAACCTGCCCCAACTGTGAGCGGCGCTCCCGCCACGCCTCCCCGATCCCGGCCCATCATGTCCAATGCGTTTCCCTCCGCTCCCGATGCCGACGACAGACCGGGCAATGCCGAGCTGGACTTCGCCAATCTGAGGGCGCGCCTGCACAAGGCCATCCCCGGCGGGGCGCACACCTATTCGCGCGGGGACGACCAGTTTCCCTCGATCGCGCCGCCGGTGCTGAGCCGGGGCAAGGGCGCCTACGTCTGGGACACCCACGGCAATCGCTACCTCGACTACGGCATGGCGCTGCGGGCCGTGACCATCGGCTACGCCGACCAGCGGGTGAACGCCGCCGCCATCCGCCAGATCGAGAACGGGGTGAACCTGACCCGCGCCACCGAGATCGAGCTGGAGGCGGCCGAGCTGATCTGCGACCTGATTCCGTGCGCGGAGATGGTCAAGTTCGGCAAGAACGGCTCCAACGTCACCACCGCGGCGGTGAAGATCGCGCGCGCCTATACCGGCCGCCGCTACGTCTGCGTGCCGCGCCAGCATCCGTTCTTCTCGTTCGACGACTGGTTCATCGGCGTCACGGCGATCAAGCGCGGAACCCTGCCCGACCACGCGGCGACGACGCTGGTGTTCGACTACAACGACATCGGCTCGCTGAAGGCCCTGTTCGACCAGTATCCGGACCAGATCGCCGCGGTGATGCTGGAGCCCGCGACGCACATCTGGCCCCATCTGGCGGACGGGACGCCCGGCCTGCCGCCGCAGCCCGGTGACAGGCCCGATCATTTCGCCGGCGGTTTCCTGCACCAGGTCCGCGATCTGGCTCACGCCAACGGGGCGCTGTTCATCCTCGACGAGATGATCACCGGCTTCCGCTGGAACCTGCGCGGGGCGCAGGCGACCTTCGGGGTCGAGGCGGACCTCGCCACCTACGGCAAGGCCATGGCCAACGGCTTCTCGCTGGCGGCCGTTGTCGGCAAGCGGGAGTATATGTCCGTCGGCTCGATCGACACGCCCGGCATGGAGCGCACCTTCCTGCTGTCCTCGACCCACGGCGCCGAGATGCCGGCGCTGGGGGCCTTCGTCGAGGCGACGCGGATCAACGCGGAAGAGGACGTGCCGGCGCACCTGTGGACCTATGGCGCGAAGCTGAAGGCCGGTCTGGCCGAGGTCGCCGGCGGTCACGGGCTGCAGGACCATGTCTTCATGGAAGGACCGGCCATCGCCCTGAATTACGTCACCCGCGACGCGGACGGCGCGCCGTCCCTGCCGATGCGCACCCTGTTCGCGCAGGAGATGCTGAAGCGCGGCGTGATGATGCCGTGGCTGGCCATCTCGCAGTCCCACGGGGACGCTGAAATGGCCCTGACGCTCGAGGCCTTCGACGGGGCGCTGGCGGTCTATCGGCAGGCGCTGGACGCCGGCGTCGAGACGCAGCTGAACGGCCCGGCCATCAAGCCCGTCTTCCGGACCCACAACTGATGACGCAGGACGCGACGCGACTGGACGGGCAGGTCGCCCTGGTGACAGGCGGCGCGGGCATCCTTGGCCGCGTGTTCTGCCGCGCCCTCGCCGACGCCGGAGCGCAGGTCGCCGTGCTGGACCTGGTGGAGGCGGATGCGTCAGCCGCCGCCTCCGCGATCGGCGAGGCCGCCCACGGCTTCGCTTGCGACGTTTCGGACCCGGCTTCGGTAACCACCGCCGTCGAGGCGGTGATGGCCCGCTACGGCCGCATCGACGTGCTGGTCAATAACGCCGCCACCAAGACCGCCGACGTCCGCGCCTTCTTCGAGCCGTTCGAGACCTACAGTCTGGAAACCTGGCGCGAGGTCATGGGCGTCAACATCGACGGCATGTTCCTGATGGCCCAGGCGGTCGGGCGCGAGATGCTCAGGGTCGGGTCGGGCCGCATCATCCAGACCGCCTCCATCTATGGTCTCGTCGGGCCCGACGACCGCATCTACGAAGGCTCGGAGTATCTGGGCGGACCGATCAATACGCCGGCGGTCTATTCGGCGTCGAAAGCGGCGGTGATCGGCCTGACCCGCTGGCTGGCGACCCACTGGGGCGACAAGGGCATCCGCGTGAATTGCCTCGTCCCGGGCGGCGTCTCGTCGGGGCAGAACGGGGTGTTCAGCGACAACTATTCGGCTCGCACGCCCATGGGGCGGATGGCCCGCGCCGAGGAGATGGCCCCGCCTCTGCTGTTCCTCGCCAGCGAGGCCTCATCCTATGTGACCGGTCAGGTGTTGGCCGTCGATGGAGGCTGGACGGCCTGGTGACCAGCCAGAAGGTCAGGGACTTCTACCTCGTCGCCGTCAAACTGGTCGACGTGGGAACGCGGGCGGGATTCATTCTCACCGCGACCTATGGCCTGTCTGTTTCCGAAGCCGGCCGGTTCGGCCTCATCGCCACCCTGGTCGGGCTGTTCGCCTTCGCCTTCAATTTCGAGCGTCACATCGACATCCAGCGCCGCAGCGCCGGCGAGGACCACGCCGTCTTCGACCGCTACGTCGTCCAGGCGCTGAAATTCTTCGCCTTCAACTGGGCCCTGATGGTCCCGCTGTTCGTCGTGTCGGTGGCGTTGTGGACCCAGGCGAGCTGGATCGTCCTGCTCCTCGCGGTGGTCGTGGTGATCGGCGAACACCTGTCCAACCAGGCCTACCAGTTCGCCCTGATCAACCACCGCTACTACCCCATGCTGGTGGTGGTCGCGGCCAAGAACAGCCTGCTGGCCGCGGTGGTTCTGTACTACGCCCTGTTCGCCCGGAGCGGTTTCGACCTGGCCTTCGTGCTGCAGGCCTGGGCCGCCGGGGCGGTGCTTTGTACAGTGGGCCTCGGACTGATCTTCGTGCGCCTGAACGGCGCGGCCGCCAAGGCCGAACCCTTCCACTTCGGGACCGATATCCTCGGTCAGCACAAGGCCTCCTGGACCCATTTCCTGATCGGGCTGGTCGCGATCCTGATCCTGCAGTTCGACCGACTGGCCGTGGGAGGCTTGCTGACCTTCGCCGAGACCGGCGTCTACTATCGACACACCCTGCTGGTGGCCTTGGCCTATCAGGCCTTCAGCATCGCCTCCTACAACCGGATCACCCCGGCCGTCTTCGCCGAGGCCAAGACCCGGGACATTCTCCACCTGCGCCGCAGGGTGTTGCGGGAGTATCTGAAGGCGCCGATCGGGGCGCTGCTGCTGATGCTGGTCGCATGGGGCGCCGATGTCGCCACCGGTCACGTCTGGTCGGAGCGGTTTCAGCTCAGCCTCGTCCTGATGGGCGTGCTGCTGCTCGGCTTCACCGTGCGCGCCCTGGCGGATTTCCACGCCCTGATCCTGAACGCCCGTCATGAAGAGCGGTATATCCTGAGGTCGCAGGGCGCGGCCTTCGTGGTCGGCTTCGGCCTGCTGATCTTCCTGACCTGGAGGTTCGGCGCCTATGGAGCGGCCATCTCCACCGTGGTCACCTCCGGAATCTACCTTGTACTCGTGAGCGGAGCCGTCCTGCGGGTGCAGAACCAATCCGCCGAAGGAGCCTGGCCGTGAGAGTTCTCGTCACCGGATCCAGCGGCTTCGTCGGCGGCGCGCTGGTTGATCACTTGAGGTCACGAGGTGTCGATGTCCGGGGGCTGTCACGGAAAGCGGCTGCGGGCAGCCTCGTCGGCGATCTGCTCGATCGCCCCTCGCTCGACGCCGCGCTGGCGGAGTTCCAGCCGGCCGTGGTGGTCAATCTGGCGGCGGAGACGGATCTCAAGGGCGCGCCGAAGAACGGATACCGGGCCAATACGGAGGGGGTCTCCAACCTCCTTGACGCGGTTCGCAGCTCCAGATCGGTGGAGAGGGTCATCTGGGCCTCGTCGCAGCTGGTCTGCCAGCCCGGCGTGCTCCCCGCGTCCGACACCGATTTCGACCCCGTTGGCGGCTACGGCGCGTCCAAGGCCGAGGGCGAGCGGCTGGTGCGGGAGGCCGACGGCGCCGGACGGACCTGGACCATCGTCCGGTCGACCACGATCTGGGGCCCCGGCATGAGCGAGCACTATCTGGGCATCCTTCGCCTCATCCAGCGGGGCCTCTACTTCCACGTCGGCCGCAAACCGCTGCGCAAGTCCTATTCCTACATCGAGAACCTCACCGCCCAGTTGGCGACGCTGATCGCGGCGCCGGCGACGTCGGTGCACGGCCGGGTTTTCTATCTCGCCGACAGCGAGCCCGTGGAGCTACGCGCCTGGGCGGACGGTTTCGCGCAGGCGTTCGGGCGGCGCATTCCGACGTTGCCCCGTCCGGTGGCGGCCCTGCTGGCGCGGGTCGGAGATGCGATGGCGGCCTTCGGTCTGCGCGCGCCGCTGACCACCGCCCGGCTACGCAACATGCTCACCGAATATCTCTACGACACCTCGCCGATCGAAGCCCTGCACGGCCCCACGCGCATCGACAACGCGGAAGGCGTCAGGCGCACCTCCGCCTGGCTGTCCAGCCAATCCTCCAGCCGCGCGAGCGGCTCCGAAGCCGACGCTCCAGCTGCATGAACACGCCCTCCCGCGCCCTGATCTGGGCGGTCTACCGCACATCGCCGTTCTGGACCTACGTCGGCCAGCACCTGGGTTACGACGAGGTCACGGTGCTGACCGCCAGGCGCGGCGACGGCGACCGCTGGCTGACGGATGACTTCTACGCCGCCTACCGCCAGTTCCGCGCCACGGGGGCAACGGCGTCCGCCCTCCTCACAGAGGCCGAGATCACCGACGTGATCGCCCGCTGCCGCGTCCTTCGCTGGAAGCCCCGCGCTCAAGCGACGGCCATGGCCCTCGCCATGGCGGAGGCTGCCGAGAAGGTGCTCGTCGACGTGCGGCCCGAGGTGCTGATCGGCTTCCCGATCGACAGCTATGTGTCGGATGTGCTGTCCAGGCGCGCTCGTGTCCACGGCGTGCCTCATTTCGAGATGACGGCCAGCCCCCTGCCCGGCATGACGATGCTCATTCATCGCGGCAGGCTGATCACCCGGCGCACACCACCGACGCGGGACCAGATCGAGGCGGGAGTGCGCGACATCGCCGACCCGAGCTTCACACCCGCCTATGTGCAGGGCCAGGCGCCGTTCACCCGCGGGCGCTTCCTGAGGACCCTCGGCTATTTCCGCCTGCGCGCGCTGGTCTTCCGCATCATGGGCTTCCTGGCCCGTGACCCGCTGAACCAGCATTATCTCGACGCCCAACCCGACCTGGGCCACAAGGCGCGGTGGCGCGACATGCGCATCGTCGACATGGTCCAGGCGGACTGGGAGAGCCTGCTGGCGGCCTTTCCCAAGGAGCGCCGGGTGCTGTTCGGGCTGCAGCTGTTTCCCGAGGCGGCGATCGACTACTGGCTCGACAATCTGGCCCTTCTCCAGCACGAGGACATGCTGGTCGAGATCGCCCGCCGCCTGACGGGAGCCGGCTACCAGATCGTGGTCAAGGATCACCCGCTCCAGTTCGGGTTCCGCCAGGCGGAGCTGTTGGAGAGGTTGAAGGCCTTCCCCAATGTCGTGGTCGTCCCCTACGACGTGAGCGGCAACGCGCTTCTGGCGCGCTGCGGGTTGAGCGTGACGGCGACCGGCACGCTGGGCCTCCAGGCCGGGCTGCTGGGCAACATCTCCATCACCGGCGAGGCCTATTACGCCTCCGACGAGGATTTCGTGATCCTTCGGGAGTGGGACGATCTCGACCGGGTCGTCGAACTGATCGAACAGCGCGGTCCGTTCAATCTTCACGACCGGCAGGCGCGGATCATCGAGACCCTGCTACGGGGCAGCTTTCCGGCTGACATCCTGTCCTTCCGCGGCTTCGACGCGGGCAATCCCAATCCGGCGGCGGCGGAGCTCGGACGCGAGCTCGGACGCCACATCGCGACGGTGGGCCCGCGCGGGGAGTACTGGCATCGCGAGCATCTGCCGCCGGGCGGCGGACGAGGTCCCGGCTCCCCGCTGAACTGGGCGCCGCTCGCTTGACCTGCGCCGTCGCCGCCGCCTATTTGAACTGTCGAATTCATGGCCCGGATTGAGGCGATCCGGGCAAATTTCGGCCCCTCGGTCGAGGGATTGGCCTTCAGGTTGAGGAACCCCGCGCACATGGCCGTCTCCGGCTATCTGACGATCGAACCCGACCAGGCCGTCAAGCCCGTGTCCGACATCGGCTGGACTCCGGCCCTGGTCGAGTACGAGAAGCACGCCGCCTATCGCGAACTGATCGACCGCGCCCCGCTGAAGCTGCGCCTCGAGGCGCTGGCTATCTTCGGCGTCAGCATGGCCAGGCTGCTGCTCAAGCGGCTGATCAAATACGAGTTCATTCCATATGACGTGCGCACCGACCGGTCGGTCGGCGGCCGTCTGCGCTTCGCGGGCGCGGCGCTCCGCAACATGGTTCGCGGCGACGCGCGGTCCCGCCGCCTGTCGGCCGTCGAGGCCGACGCCGGCAAGATCGCCCGCCACGGCATTCACGTGGTCACCATGCCGGCCGACCGCTTCGCTGCGCTCGAAGAGGCGTCGCGGGCCGAGTTCGACCGGCTGGCGGCGCGCCGCGGCCACTCCAACGGCCAACGCCGGTTCGAGGAATCCCGCGGTCAGGCGAGCCGGGCGGAGCAGCGCGAACTGTTCGACGTCATCGAGACCACGCTACGGGAGGCGGGCGTCCTCGACGTCGCCTCGGCCTATCTGGGTCGCCGGGCAGGACTGATCGACGTCAATCCGCAGATCAACGACACCTCCGACACCTTCTGGCGCGACATCTTCCCGGATGCGGAGCTCAAGACGCTGCCGCCGACCGCCTATTGCCACCGCGACGCCTCGGGCGGCGATCTGAAGGCCATCATCTACATGACAGACGTCGACGACCGCACCGGTCCTTTCAGCTATGTGGTCGGCTCCAACCGGATGAAGATCGACCGGCTGGACGATCTGATCTGCGAGGCCAACGACTCCAACGGTCTGGCCGGCACTGACGCGCTGTCGAGAGCCAGGTTCGCCGCCCTGCCGGCCAAGCTTCGCCAGAAGGGCGCCTTCGGCAATGACCTGACCCCCGATTCCGCGCTGGGCCGGGAGATCGGCCAAGGCCTCTGGGCGGTGAAGGCCGGCAAGGGATCGATCGTGCTGTTCGACACCAAGGGCATTCACCGGGGCGGCATGGTTGAGGAAGGCGAACGCCGGGTCATCACCTGCGTGATCGGATGACGGCGGCCGGCCGTTCCGCTGCGGCAGCGGGTCCTTTCTGATGAGATTCCATCCCGCGGTTCTGATGCTGCTGGTGTGGGCGGGCTGTATCGCCGCCTTCTACATCTTGCCGTTCCAGCTCGAGGGACGGGTCATGACGCTGTACGGCTTCATGATCCTGCTGCTGTTCATCGCCGCGTTCTGCTTCGGCGCGATGGTCGCAGCCCGGCCCCAGCCCCAGAGACCGCGGCCGCCGGACGTGACGGTCGACTTCCGTCTGACGGACCGATGGCTGATGGCGGCGGCCGGGATCGCGGTTATCGCGTCCCTGCTCGACGTACAGGGGCGAAATCTTCTGGATCTGGCGGAGGCCTACCAGATGCGCTCGGAGCGTGCGGGGGCGCTGATGATCGGCGGCGCGTCGGAGTCGACCATCTGGTTCCAGCTTGGCTTCCTGACCTATCCAGCCGGCTATGTGTACCTCGTACGCGAGGTCGCCTATCGCCCGCGCCCGGTTCTGTGGCGCATCGGCCTGTTCGGGCTGGCGCCCGTCGTCCTCGCCTCGCTGGCCATGGGCGGACGGGCGCCCATGTTCTACGCCCTGGTGATGCTGGTTTACGGCTTCACGCTCAGGAACCAGTTGTTCAAGACCCGACCCGGGATCGCGCCGGTCCGCCGCGGCCCCGGTCCGCAACGGCGCAGGCCGTTCAAGCTCGGCCTGCCGGGCAAGATCGCCATCGGCGTGATCGGCGCCCTGGCCTTCGTCTATTTCGTCCAGGTTTTCATCGCCCGGGCCGACGTGGTCGGCGGCGTCGAGGGGATGTTCGGTGTCGCCGGAGGCGTGTGGGGCGTCAACTTCAACGGCCGGTTTTCGGGGCTGATCTTCAGCGCCTTCGGCGCTGACGGGGCCTATCTGATCTTCATCTTCGTCTGGTACCTGGTTCAGGGCCTGGTGATGTCGAACGCCATCTTCACCGAATACGACGGATCTATGCTCCTGGGCGGCTACGGCATCGATCTGATGTCGGCGCTGATGCGCCGGGTCAACGGCGAGTTCATCGCCAACGGCTATGCGGTCCTGCTGGACATGAACGTCTACGGCTTCCTGCCGTCGGCATTCGGCTCGCTCTACGTCGACCTGAAGTTCTTCGGGCTGATCCCGTGCGTGATCTGGGGCTGGCTGGCCGGGAAGGTGTACGGCCACGTCAAGGCGGGCCGCGACCCGCGCTGGCTGATGGTCGTCCCGTTCATCACGGTCGGCATCTTCTTCAGCCTGATCAACACGCCGATCGGGTTCTCGAACGGCTTCGTGACCCACCTCTGGCTGATCCTCGCCTTCATCACTGCTCGCCCGCTGCGCCAGCCGGTGCAGGCTGTTGCGCCGGTCCAACAGCGACATCGGCCCGCCAGCTGATGGGCGCGGGGGGGGCGTACTACCGGCCGGAGATCGACGGCCTGCGGGCGATCGCCGTGGTCGCCGTCATCCTCTTTCACACCAATCTCGGCGTGGCGACCGGCGGCTACATCGGCGTCGACGTCTTCTTCGTGATCAGCGGCTACCTGATCTCGTCCATCATCCTGCGCGAGGTCGGGGAGCGGCGCTTCACCTTCCTCGGCTTCTACGAGCGCCGCATCCGGCGGATCTTTCCGGCCCTGTTCGTCGTGCTGGCGGCGACAACGGCGGCCGCTTGGGTGATCCTGCCGCCGCAGCACATGCAGACCTATGGCCAGAGCCTGGTCGCCACGACGGCCTTCGCTTCCAATGTCTTCTTCTGGCTGAAGAGCGGCTATTTCGGCGGCGACGCCGAACTGTTCCCGCTGACCCATATGTGGAGCCTCTCGGTCGAGGAGCAGTACTACGTCTTCTTCCCCTTCCTGGCGCTAATCGCCGGCTGGGGGCGGCCGAAGCTTCTCAACGGCCTGATGGCGGCGGCGCTGCTCGTCTCGCTGGCCCTGTGCCTGTATTTCGCCCCGCGCGACCAGATGCTGGCCTTCTTCATGACGCCGATGCGGGCCTGGGAGTTGATGTTCGGCGTCTTCATCGCCCTGCACGAGAAGAGTTGGCGGCCGGCCGTGGCCCGCATCCGCTTCGCCACGCCGCTGATCGAACTGGCGGCGGTGGCGATGATCGTCGTTCCGATCTTCCTCTACGACAGCAGCACCCTGTTCCCGGGCGTCAGCGCCATTCCGCCGGTGCTGGGCACGGCCCTGCTGATCCTGATGACCCGGCCGGACACCCCCGCCGGCGTGGTGCTCGCCAGCCCGGGCTTCGTGCTCGTCGGCCTGATGTCCTACAGCGCCTATCTCTGGCACCAGCCGCTCTACGCCCTGTCGCGGATGCAGGGGCTGACGGAGGCGGGCTGGCCCGCCTATGCGGCGCTGATCGCCCTGACTTTCGTCCTCGCCTGGCTGTCGCTGAAACTCATCGAGGCGCCGTTCCGCGAGCGGCGGCGCTTCACTCGCCTCCAGGTCTACGCCGGCTTCTTCGTCGGCTCGGCCCTACTGGTCGCCATCGGCCTGGCCGCCCATGTCCGGCAGGGCTTTCCCGAGCGATTCAGCGCTGAAACCCTGGCCGTGGCGGCCACCGGCGCCCCGAGTCCCAGGCGCGACGCCTGCCACGTGGAGGGCGCGGACGCCCGCGGGCCGGAGCAGGCCTGCCGCTACTTCACCGGCGATGTTCGCTGGGCGGTGCTCGGCGACAGTCACGGAGTGGAAATCGCCTACGCCCTGGCCGAACGCCTGCGGCCGGCGGGACAGGGGGTTCTTCACCTGACCTTCAGCGCCTGCCAACCGGCGCTGACCTTCGAGTCGGACAATCCGGGCTGCAGCCGCTGGACCCGCGACTCTGTCGCCTGGCTCGAGAAAGACCCGCGCATCACCGACGTCGTCCTCGTCTACCGCCACAGCCTCTATCTGTTCGGGGACCAGACGAAATCGTACCCGCATCTCCCGTCCGCCGATCCCAACTTCCTGACCAGCCTTCCGGCGGATGAGGCCCGCGCCCGCTACGCCGGGAGCCTTGCGCGCATCGTTGAACGGCTGACCGCGTCCGGAAAGCGCGTGCACCTCGTGGCTCCCTTCCCCGATCTGCCGACGCATGTGGAGCGCTACACCTTCAAGGGCGATCCGACCGACCCTGATCGGGTGACCGGCACGACCCTGCAGTTCCATCGCGAGCGGAACGCCTTCATCCGGCCCGTGCTCGACCGGCTGGGCCAGATGCCCGGCGTCGATGTGCTCGATCCGGCCGACGCGGTCTGCGCCGACGGCCGCTGTAGCTCCCTGATCGGCGGCGTCTCGATGTATTTCGACGACAATCACTTCAGTCTGGAGGGCGCCCGCCGGTTCCTCGATCTGGAAGTCCGCCGGGGCGGGCTGGCCCTCCCCCCGCCAGCGGAGCCCGCGAATGGCGGCTGACCGCATCCTCGCCACGGGCGCGAGCGGCTTCCTCGGCCGGGCCGTCGTCGACCACCTCGCCGCGCGCGGCCGCACGGTCAGGGCCGCCGTCCGCCACGACACGGGCCGCTGGCCGACAGGGGTGGAAGCGGTCAGGACCGGCGACCTGTCCGGTGCGACCGACTGGTCCCGGGCCCTTGAGAGCGTGGACACCGTGGTCCACTGCGCCGGCCGGGCGCATGTGCTGAAGGAGACCGCGGCCGATCCGCTGACCGAGTTCCGGGCGGTCAACACTGAGGCGACACTGGCGCTGGCCCGGCAGGCAGCGGCGGCGGGAGTGCGCCGGTTCGTCTTCATCTCCAGCATCGGCGTCAACGGCGCGGCGACGCGCGGCGATCCCTTCCGGCACGACGATCCGCCGCATCCGCATTCGCCTTACGCCGTGTCGAAACACGAGGCGGAACTGGGGCTGCGCGCCCTCGCCGCCGAGACCGGTCTGGAGGTGGTCATCATCCGTCCTCCGCTGATCATCGGGCCCGATCCCAAGGGCAATTTGGCCACCCTGCAGCGCCTCATCGACAGGGGCCTGCCGCTGCCGTTCGGGCTGGCGACGGGGAACCGCCGCGATCTGGTGTCCCGCGACACCCTGTGCGATCTGATCGACGCCGTGATCGACCACCCCGCCGCAGCCGGCGAGACCTTCCTGGTCAGCGATGGCGAGCCGATTTCGACCCGGACGCTGCTGGAGCGGATGGCGACCGGTCGGGGCCGGTCCGTGACGCTGCTGCCGGTTCCGCCGATCCTGCTCGCCCTGCTCCTGAAGGCGATCGGCAAGGGGGCCATGGCTTCGCAGCTGTTCGGCGATCTGGAGGTCGACATCGGCCATACCCGGCGGACGCTGAACTGGGCCCCACCCGGGCAAACTGCGGCTACCTGAGCCGGAGCGGATGGGCTAGGGATCGGCAACGCCGCAATCGCGCGTCGGAGGGTCGTTTGAGCGTCTTCATCATTGCCGAGGCGGGCGTGAACCATAACGGCGACGCCGAGCGCGCGCTGGCCATGGTCGACGCGGCGAAGGCGACGGGCGCCGACGCGGTCAAGTTCCAGACCTTCTCGGCCGACAAGCTCGCCGCCCCTGGCGCCGAGAAGGCCGACTACCAGAAGCGCGAGACGGGCGACGGCGGCCAGCACGGCATGCTGAAGGCGCTGGAGATGTCGGAGGACCTGCACCACCGGCTCATCGCCCGCTGCGTCGAGGTCGGCGTGGAGTTCATGTCGACGCCGTTCGACGAGGAGGCCGCCGACTTCCTCATCGCCGCCGGCATGAAGCGGATCAAGGTTCCGTCGGGCGAGATCGTCAACCATCCCTTCCTGCGCCACCTGGCGGCGCTGGACCGGCCGATGATCGTCTCGACAGGCATGGCCACGATGGAAGAGATCACCGAGGCCGTCGCCGTCATCGCCGAGACGCGGCGGAAGCAGGGTCTGACCGCGCCGCTGGATCAAGTCGTGTCGATCCTGCACTGCACGTCGAACTATCCAGCCGCCCCCTCTGACGTGAACCTGCGGGCCATGCGCACGATCGGAGAGATCACCGGCCTGCCCGTCGGCTATTCGGATCACACCCTGGGTCTCGCCGTCTCGACGGCCGCGGTCGCCTTGGGGGCTGCGGTGATCGAGAAGCATTTCACCCTCGACCCTACCCTGCCCGGCCCGGACCATCGCGCCTCGCTGACCGTGGCCGAGCTGACGGCTCTGGTCCGCCAGATCCGGGACGTCGAGGCGGCGTTGGGTTCAGCAGTGAAAGCGCCGACCGCGGCGGAGATGCCGGTGCGCGCCGTCGCCCGGCGCTCGGTCATGGCCCGGCGCGACCTCCCCGCCGGCCATGTGCTGTCCGCGGACGACCTGATCCTGCTGCGTCCGGCGAACGGCATACAGCCACGCTTCCTTGACGCCCTTCCCGGCCGCACGCTGCGGGCGGATGTCGAGGCGGGCCAGCCGCTGAACTGGGACCTCCTGTCGGGCGAGGCGATGTCCTGAGCATGCGCCGGATCTGCTACATCAGCGGCACCCGGGCCGACTTCGGCCTGATGCGCTCGACGCTCCAGCTGATCCGCGACCATCTGGAACTGGATCTGTCGGTGATCGTCACCGGCATGCATCTTTCGCCCTTCTACGCCAATACGGTCGAGGAGATCGCCGGCGCCGGCCTGCGCATCGCCGGGCGCGTGCCGGTCCTGCTGGACCCGGCCACCGGAGCGACCATGGTCCGCAACATCGGAACCATGCTGGGCGCCTTCACCGACGTGCTGGAAAGCGAGCGCCCGGACGTGGTCCTGCTGCTCGGCGACCGCGGCGAGATGCTGGCCGGCGCCTTGGCGGGCATTCATCTGAACATCCCGGTGGCTCACATCCACGGCGGCGAACGTTCCGGCACCGTCGACGAGCCGGTCCGCCACGCCATCTCGAAACTCAGCCACCTGCATTTCGCCGCCACCGCCGAGGCCCGCGGACGCCTGATCCGCATGGGCGAGGACCCCGCCCACATTCACGTCACCGGCGCCCCCGGTCTGGACGGCCTCACCGACGCGGAGCTCCCGACCCGCGAGGAGGTCGCGCGTCTGCACGGGCTCGATCCGGCGCGGCCCTTCGCGCTGATGGTCTACCATCCGGTGCTGCAGGAAGCCGCGACCGCCGCCGACGACACCCGCGCCTTGCTTGCCGCCCTGTCCAGCGCGGGCGTGCAGGTGCTGGCCCTGATGCCCAACGCCGACGCCGGCAGCGACGGCGTCCGCGCCGCCCTGTCGGAAGCGAAAGGCGTGCCGGGCTTGACCGTCCGGACCCATCTCGCCCGCCCGGCCTTCATCGCGGCCATGGCGCGGGCGGACCTGATGGTCGGCAACTCCAGCGCGGGCATCATCGAGGCGGCCAGCTTCGGCACCCCGGTGCTGAACATCGGCCCGCGCCAGAACCTGCGCGAACGCAACGCCAATGTGGTCGACGTTCCGGCCGAGAGCGCGGCCATCGCCGAAGGCGTGGCGCGGCTGCTGGCCCATGGCCGCTTTCCGTTGCAGAACGTCTACGGCGACGGTCGCGCGGGAGAGCGCATCGCCGGCTTGCTCGCGACCGCGCCGCTGGACGCGGCCCTGCTGATGAAGGTCAACGGGTACTGAGATGATCCATCTGATCGGGGCCGGTGGCCACTGCAAGGTCGTGCTGGACGCCCTGCTGGAAAGCGGGACGGATCTCGCCGCGATCCGGATCCGCGACGGCCGGCCCGGCGGGGAACTGCTCGGCGTGCCGGTAGAGACGCCCGAGATCATCGACGCCCTGTGCGGCCACGACTTCCATGTCGCCATCGGCGCGATCGAGGCGCGGGCGCGGCTGCACGCCGAAGCCGAAGCCATGGGCGGACGGCCCCTGACCGTGCGCCACCCCTCCGCCCGCGTCTCGCGCTTCGCCACCCTCGCCGACGGCGCCTTCGTGGCCTCCTTGTCCGTCATCGGCCCGTCGGTCCGCATCGGCCGGGGCGCCATCATCAATCACGGGGCCGTCGTCGATCACGACTGCGAGGTCGGCGACTTCACTCATGTCGCGCCCAACGCCAGTCTGGGCGGCGGGGTCCGGGTCGGCGAGCGGTGCCTGATCGGAGCCGGCGCCGTCGTCCTGCCGGGGCTCAGTCTCGGCGACGGCGTGATCATCGGCGCCGGCGCGGTCGTGACCCGCGATGTCGCCTCCCACCAGACCTGGACCGGCGTCCCCGCCGCTCCGAGAGTTCCTGAATGACCAATATCGAAGCCTTCAGCGCCAAGGCGGACAGCACCATCCGCGACGCCATGGCGATCATCAACGCCTCGGGCATGCAGATGCTTCTGCTGCTTGACGACGCCGGCCGGCTGTTGCGCACGGTCACGGACGGCGACCTGCGCCGCCTGCTGCTGGCCGGCGCCGAAATGGGGGACACGCTGGAGAGCCTGCCGCCGCTGACCTCGGTCACGGCGCCCGAAGAGATCAGTCGCAAGGCCGCGCTGCAGCTGATGGACCAGCACGAGATCAACCACCTGCCGCTGATCGACGGTACCGGCCGGGTGGTGCGGGTGCTCGACCGCCGCGACATCGGCGCGCCGATCCTGCTGTCCACCCCACACATGGGCGAGGCCGAGCTGCACTACATCGAGGAGGCCTTCCGGACCAACTGGATCGCGCCTCTGGGACCCAACGTCGACGCCTTCGAACGCGAGATCGCCGACCTCGTGGGCGCCGGCCACGCCGCCGCCGTTTCATCCGGCACCGCGGCCATCCACCTGGCGGTCCGCATCCTCGGCGTGAGGCCGGGCGACAAGGTTTTCTGCTCGACCCTGACTTTCGCGGCCTCGGCCAATCCGATTGTCTACGAGGGCGGCGAGCCGGTGTTTATCGATAGCGAGCCCGGCAGCTGGAACATGTCCCCACAGGCGCTGGAGCGCGCCTTCGACGCGGCGACGGCCGAAGGCTGGCTGCCCAAGGCCGTGATCGTGGTGAACCTGTACGGCCAGAGCGCCGACATGGACGCGCTGACCGCCATCTGCGACCGCCACGGCGTGCCGGTGATCGAGGACGCCGCAGAGAGCCTTGGAGCCCGCTACAAGGGCAAGCCGTCGGGCGTGTTCGGCCGCATGGGCGTCTACTCGTTCAACGGCAACAAGATCATCACGACCTCGGGCGGCGGCATGCTGGTGTCCGACAACGAGGATCTGATCAAGCAGGCGCGCTTCCTCGCCACCCAGGCTCGCGATCCGGCGCCGCACTACCAGCACAGCCAGATCGGCTTCAACTATCGCATGTCGAACATCCTGGCGGGGGTGGGCCGCGGCCAGCTACAGGTGCTCGAACAGCGGGTCGAGGCGCGCCGCGCCGTCTACCAGGCCTACCGCGACGGCCTGGCCGACATCGAGGGGCTGGAGTGGCAGCCGGAACCGGACTGGAGCTATTCCAACCGCTGGCTGTCGGCCCTGACCGTCGACCCGACGATCACCGGCTTCACCGCTTCGGAGCTGATCGCTCGCCTCGCCGACGAAATGATCGAGGCCCGGCCGGTGTGGAAGCCGATGCACCTGCAGCCGGTCTTCGCCCATTGCCGTCACTTCGCGCACGGCAACGAGCCCGTGGCGGACCGCATCTTCGATCAGGGAATCTGCATGCCGTCGGGCTCCAACATGAGCCTGGGAGAGATCGCCCGCGTGGTGGAGGCCATGCGCGCCGCCCTGAGGGCCCGCTAAGGCGATGAAGCGCGCCTTCGATTTTCTGATGGCGGCGGGCGCCTTGATCGTGTTCGCCCTGCCGATGCTCGCCATCGCGGTCGCGGTGAGGGCGACCTCCAGGGGACCGGCGATCTACTGGTCGGACCGCATGGGGCGGGACAACAAGCTGTTCCGAATGCCCAAATTCCGCTCGATGCGGATCGAGACGCCGGCGGTCGCCACCCATCTCCTCAGCGACACCACGGCCTGGCTGACGCCCATCGGCGGCTTCCTCAGGAAGAGCAGCCTCGACGAGTTGCCGCAGCTGTGGAGCATCCTCGTCGGCGACATGTCGATCGTCGGACCCCGTCCGGCCCTGTTCAACCAGGACGACCTGATCGCACTTCGCACCGAGCACGGCGTCCACCGCCTGCGCCCCGGCCTGACCGGCTGGGCCCAGGTCAACGGCCGCGACGAACTGCCCATTCCGGACAAGGTCAAGCTGGACGTCGAATACCTTCAGAACCGCAGTTTCGGTCTCGACCTGAAAACCATCTGGCTGACCGTCGGCAAGGTCATCCGGGCCAAGGACATCTCGCACTAGGCGAGAGGGCGCCCGGCTCAGGCGCGGCGCATCGGCAGGATTGAACCCGACATTTCGTCGGAAGAAACGGCCCGCACCTTGGCCAGTATCTCGAAGATCAGGGCGCGGGTTTCAGCGGCATCGCCGGAGCGGGCGACCTTCTCCAGCTTGTGCACCGTATGCTCGGTCATGCGCACGCCCTGGATGCGGTCGGTGACGCACATCAGGCTCTGGCCGCACATCTCCGAAACCTCGCTGGAATCGACCAGCTCCTCGAACAGTTTTTCGCCGGGGCGCAAGCCGGTGACCTCGATCTCGATGTCGCGGCCGGGCGTCTTGCCGGACAGTTCGATCAGCTGGCGCGCCAGATCCATGATCTTCACCGGCTTGCCCATATCGAGCACGAAGACGCCGAGCGGGCCGTCTGGCTGGCGCGCCGAGTGGGCCGTGGCGTGCAGCACCAACTGCACGGCCTCGGGGATGGTCATGAAGTAGCGCTCGATGTCGGGATGGGTGACCGTCACCGGCCCGCCGCGCTCGATCTGGGCGCGGAAAGTCGGCACCACCGACCCCGCAGACCCCAAGACATTGCCGAAGCGCACGACGCTGAACCGGGTGTCGCCGGCGCTGGTCTGCTGCGCCCGCACCACCGCCTCGGCCAGCCGCTTGGTCGCGCCCATGACGTTCGGCGGGTCGACGGCCTTGTCGGTCGAGATGAAGACCATGTGCTTCACCCCGGCGGCGTTGGCGGCCTCGGCGACATTCCAGGTGCCGACGACATTGGTCAGCACGCTTTCGCACGGGTGGCGCTCCATCAGCGGCACGTGCTTCAGGGCGGCGGCGTGGAAGACCACGTCCGGCCGGACCTCCTCAAAGCAGCTGTTGAGAAGGGTCCTGTTGCGAACGTCGTGGAGATACTCGTGTCGCGACAGGGTCGGCCAGCGGTCGCCGATTTCCTGATCGATCCTGAACAGCCCGAACTCCGAGTTGTCGAGCATGGCGAGGTGGCCGCAGCCGAGGCTGGCGACCTGGCGGCAGATCTCCGAGCCGATCGATCCCCCGGCCCCGGTGACCAGCACCCGACGGCCGGCGACCAGGGCGCGGAGCGGCGCATCGTCGAGACGCACCGGCGGACGGGCCAGCAACTCCTCGAGCTTGAACTCGCGCATCGAGTGCTCGTCGCCGGCGCCTCCGACCTCGACCAGACTGGGCGTGCGCAGCAGCTTGACGCCGCGCGACCTCAACTGGCCCAGCCGCTCGACGCCGAAATCGGCGGGCGTGATCGAATCGTCGAGGAAGACGATGGCCGGTTCCAACGCGCGGGCGGCGTAGTCTTCGAGCATGTCGGCGGCCGCCCCGACGCCGGAGAGGACCTTGACCCCGCGCAGTTCGCGCGCGGCGGCGCCGGCCGCGTCCGTGACGATGCCGGCCGGGCGGTAGTCGTCATGGCTCCGCGACAGCTCGCGCAGGAAGGTGTCGGCCCGGTCCATGCCCCCGACCAGAACCAGGGGCGTCCGCTCGTCCTGTTTGCCGAGGAACGGGATCAGGCTCTTCAGGGCCTCCCGGTCGTGGGCGATCCGCCGCGCCAGCACCAGCGCCAGCGTCATGACGATGTCGAGCACCGGCAGGATGAGCAGGGCCGCTCGCGGCAGGGACGCACCGCGCTCGAGGAAGAAGTTGAAGGCCAGGAACACGAAGGCGGATAGCACCGAGGTCCGCACGATCGGCCCGATATCGACGATCGACACATAGCGCCACAGCGCGCGGTCGGTGCGGAAGGCCAGGTCGAGCCCAAGGCCCAGGATGGCGAAGGCCAGGCCCTGGATCCAGGCCGCTTCAATCACCGCCCCCAGGACGCCGAGGCTCAGCCCGCCCCCGGAAAGCAGCAGATAGGCTCCGATCACCGCCGCGAAGCGGATGCCCGCTCGGGCCGCAATTTTCAGTGCCCGGATAACCAGTGTTGTCGCAGTCGCCAAGTCAGTCCTGCCGATGATTCCTGTTCCCTGCGCCTGGGCCGCTCGCAGTATATCCGCGCGCGATCTCAGTAGGGTGACGAAAACAAGCGGTCCCTTCACTTCAATACCGTTCGGATGAAAACGGCCGAGGCTCCCCCTGCGGCACTCCCCCGAACGGCCTTCAATGGTTAAAGGCCGAAAAAAGTTCCGGCCTCTTAGACCCTTCCTGCCAAGCTGTCACCCATAAGCCTCAGTCAGGCGTAACGCCGCTCGCTAAAAGTATACTCGCGAGTGATAACCATTCCGAAAAGCGCGATTTCTCAAATGTACGGGCCCGGAAACGGAAACCGGTTACCCGTTCTGGCGAGCGCGAGGCGAGACGCCGGATCGTCGAGGCGCTAGAACAGCCGCTGGCGAGCGTCCATGGGGGGATGATGACGATCTATCCGGTGATCATGTGCGGCGGGGCCGGATCGCGCCTGTGGCCTGCCTCCCGTCCCGGACGGCCGAAGCAGTTCCTCGCCCTCACCGGAAAGCACTCCCTGTTCCAGAACACGGTTCTGAGGGTCGCGCCACTGGCCGACGACGGGCGCGTCATCGTCGTGGCCGGGGCCGGACACGCCGACGCCGTCGCCGCCCAACTCGCGGAAGTGGGCGCCGAGGCGATCGTCCTGCTGGAGCCCGAGGCCCGCGATTCCGGTCCGGCCATGGCCGCCGCCGCGGCGTTCATCGAGGCTCTTGATCGGGACGGGGTGGCCGCGATCGTCGCTTCGGACCATCACATCCCCGATGCCGGGGCGTTCCGCGACGCCGTCGGAATTGCGGCGGACGAAGCGGCGAATGGCCGTATCGTGACGCTGGGCGTCACCCCCACCTCGCCCTCGTCGGCCTATGGCTACATCTGTCCGTCAGGGCCCGGGCTCTCCCCGGTCAGCCGCTTCGTCGAAAAGCCGGACCCCGAGACCGCCGCCCGCTACCTGGCCGAAGGCCATCTTTGGAACAGCGGCAACTTCATCGTCGCCGCGCGCACCCTGATGGAAGAACTGGTCCTCCATGCGCCCGGCATCGCCGGACAGGTGCGCGCCTCGCTGCCCGACCATGGGGAGACCGGACCGGTCATCCGGCTGGGCGACGCCTTCCGCTCGGCCCCGAAGATTTCGATCGATTACGCCGTCATGGAGAAGAGCGACCGAACCTCGGTCCTTCCCGTCGGCTTCGCCTGGTCTGACGTCGGGGCCTGGGACTCCGTCATGGAGACGGGTGAGGGCCAGGCGGGGGCCCATATTGCGGTCGACAGCGACCACTGCCTCGTGCGCGTGCCGGAGGGTATGGTCGCGGCCACGCTGGGCGTGTCGAACATCGCGGTGATCGTCGAGCCGGACGCCGTGCTGGTCTGCGCGCTCGACCGGGCGCAGCAGGTCAAGACAGTGGTCGACCGCATCAAGATCGAGGCGCCGGCCCATGCCGACATTCCCGAGCGGCGGGAGACGGCCCCGTTCGCCCGTTTCGGCGACTGGATGCGAACCGCCGCCCTGCCGCTGTGGACCACGCTCGGCGTTCACCCGGACGGCGCCTTCGTGGAGGCGCTCACCCTCGAAGGCCGTCCGCGCGAGACGCGCCGCCGGGCGCGGGTGCAGAGCCGGCAGATCTTCGTGCTGTGCCGGGCCGGCGCCCTCGGCTGGGGCGGGCCGTGGCGCGCGCTGGCGGAGACCGGTCTCGACCGGTTCCTGGACGGCTATCTCCGCCCCGACGGCGCGGTCCGAAACGCCCTCAATCCGGACGGGAGCCTGCTGGACGACACGGCGGTGCTCTACGAGCAGGCCTTCGCCCTGCTGGCGCTGGCGACCGCCCACGCGGCCGGGGTCCGCCCCGGGCGTTGCGAGGCGCAGGCCCGCATCCTGCTGGATCGGCTGGAGGCGGAGCGCCTGTCCGCCGGCGGATGGCGCGAGAGCGGGGATCATCCCTTCCAGGCCAACGCCAACATGCACCTGTTCGAGGCCGCCCAGGCCTGGGCGGCGCGGGGGGTTGACGACCGCTGGAACGGCATCGCCGACGCCGTCGCCGAGCTCGCCCTGACCCGCCTCATCGACGCGAAGGGGGGATTTCTGCGCGAGTTCTTCGACGCGGACTGGCGCCCGGCGCCCGGCGAGGACGGGCGTCTTGTCGAGCCGGGGCACCAGTTCGAGTGGAGCTGGCTGCTGTCGCGCCACGCGCTGGCCCGCGGCGACGACCGGGCCATGGCGGCGGCGAAGCGGCTCTATGGCCATGGTCTGCGCGGAATCGATCCCCGACACGAAGTCGCGGTCGATCAACTGGATGACGCCCTGAAGGTGCGCAGCGACGGCGCCCGACTGTGGCCGCAGACGGAATGGCTGCGGGCCGCACTCGCCATGGCCGGGCTCGCGGAGGGAAACGCGCGTGAGGAGCGGCTGGCGGAGGCCGGCAAGGCTATGCGCGCCCTCAACCGCTACCTGCGCCCCAACGGAACCTGGCGGGACAAGCTTCAGGGCGATGGCGGCTTCGTCGAGGAGCCTGCCCCGGCCAGCTCGCTGTATCACATCGCAGGCGCTTTCGATGAGGTCTGTGAAGCGACTCGCAACGGGCTTGTCGCCGACGGACCGGTCGATCTGGCCTGACGATCTGAACCAACCTTCACGGTTCGCGTTCAGGGTCACCGGCCGGGGGCCGGGGCTTCATCCCCTGTTCACCGGCGGCGCTGTCCTCTAGAGACGGCTTCCGCATGCGAGACTGACGTGATCGACCTGCATTGCCATATTCTGCCCGGCATAGATGACGGGGCGCCGGACCTGGACACCTCGCTGCAGATGGCGCGGATGGCCGTGGCCGACGGGATCACCGTCACCGCCTGCACCCCGCACATGATGCCCGGCTATTACGAGAACACCTCCGACGGCGTGCGGGCGGCCGTGGTCGCGCTGCAGGCTGAGCTCGACGCGGCCGGCATTCCGCTGCGCCTCGTCACCGGCGCGGACGTGCATCTGGTTCCCGGCCTGGCCTCCGGGCTGCGTGACGGCTCCAAGCTGACCCTCGCCGACACCCGCTACTTCCTGTTCGAGCCGCCGCACACCACCGCTCCGCCGCGCATGGCCGAAGCGGTGTTCGACTGCATGGCCGCGGGCTTCCACCCGCTGATCACCCATCCCGAACGGCTGCGCTGGATCGAGGATCAGTACGAGCTGATGGTCCAGCTCGCCGAAGCCGGGGCGTGGATGCAGATCACCGCCGGCTCCGTCACCGGCCGCTTTGGCAAGCGCACCCAATACTGGGCCGAGCGCATGCTCGACGACGGCATCGTCCATATTCTCGCCACCGACGCGCACAACCTTCGCAGCCGTTCGCCGGTGCTTTCGGAAGCCGTCGAGGCGGTCGCCGGCAGGCTCGGCGAGCAGGCGGCGAGAGACATGGTGTTGACCCGACCCCTCGCCGTGCTCGAAAACGCTACGCCTGCCTCGGCTCCGGCCGCGGTCGGCGCTCCGCGCCAGGCTTCCCGGCCCGGCTTCTTCAAACGGCTTTTCAACGCCGCCTGAGTTTCAAGGTACTGTCGCCCATGATGCGCGCCCTTTCGCTGGTCCTGATCGCCTCCGCCACTTTCCTCGCCGCCTGCGGGGGAGGGCCGAAGATGGACATCAGCCAGATGACCGCGGCCCAGCCGGTCGATCTTCAGATGGCCATGGTCCCGACCTCGGTGCAGACGGAGTACCAGATCGGCGTGGGGGACAAGCTGAGCGTCCGGGTCTTCCAGGTGCCGGACCTGTCGTTCGACGAACTGACCGTCGACACCTCGGGCAACCTGCAGATGCCGCTGATCGGCGCCGTCCGCGCCGCCGGCCTGACCTCCGGCCAGCTGTCGGCGGAGATCGCCGAACGGCTCAGCGCCGAATATCTGCGCAACCCGCAGGTCACCGTCACCGTCACCGAGGCGGCCAGCCAGAAGATCACCGTCGACGGCGCAGTCACCAAGCCCGGCGTCTATGAGATGCGCGGCACCACCTCGCTGCTGCAGGCGGTGGCCATGGCCGAAGGCCCCAGCCGCGTCGCCGACCTGACCAAGGTCGCGGTGTTCCGCACCATCGACGGCCAGCGCTCGGTGGCCCTGTTCGACCTCGCCGCCATCCGTCAGGGCCGCGCCGAGGATCCCCGGGTGCTGGGCGACGACATCATCGTGGTCGACACCTCGCGAATGAGCTCCACGATGCGGGAGATCATCAACGCCCTCCCGGCCCTGTCGATCTTCCGTCCGTTCTGATCCCGTGCGGGCCCCCGCAGGCCTGATCGCCGTCGGCTCCCTCACGCTGGCGCTCGCCGCGAGCGGCTGCGGCCATCCGGCTCCGGACGCCGGCGCGGCGACGCTGCAGGACACCGCGGCGGTGCGGCTGGAGCGGCTGACCAATCTCGATGTCCGGGTCGCTGACGTGGCCTGGAAGCTCGCCCTCGCCAACGCCGACCTGTGCCCGGTGAACCGTCTGCGCGCGGGGTGGACACTTCAGTCGGCCGGGCAGTACGGCGCCGCGCTCCGCCCTCTGGCCGAAGCGCGCTACGGCCTCGCCGGCGATCTCCCGGGCATCCTGGCGGCGCCGCCCGGCAGCCCCGCGGCCGAGGCCGGCCTCGCGCCCGGCGACCTCATCCTTTCGGTGAACGGCCAGGCGCTCGCCGAGGGACAGGCGGCGGCCGTTGAATCCTACGATGGTCTGCAGGCCAATGCGGCGACCCTCGACGGGGCGCTGGCGCGCGGCCCCGCGACCCTGACGGTCCGCCGCGCCGGCGCCGTCCGCGAGCTCACGGTGCGCCCCGTCCTCGCCTGCGCCTGGCCGACCCAGATCGAGGTCACCGGAACCTTCCGCAGCCGGACTGACGGACGCCATATCTTCATCTCCGACGGGATGGCCAACCTGGCGCAGAACGAGGATGAACTGGCCTTCGTCCTGGCGCACGAACTGGCCCACGCCGTGCTGGAGCATCGAACCCAGCCGGACGTCACGGGCGTTCGCGGCGGCCTGAACTGGGCGCTGTCCATGCGCCGGGGATTGTCGCTGGGCGCCGAGGCGGACGCCGACCGGCTGGGACTGTTTCTGCTGGCGCGGGCCGGGTTCGATCCTGCCCGGTCGGTTGAATTCCTGACCCGCTACGAAGCCGTCTCGGGCGCGGGCGGGCCCCAGATCAACGCCGGGGGCGTCTATGAATCCGCCAGCGGCCGCCTTCGGACGTTGCAACCGGTGCTGGCGGATATCGCCGAACGCACAGCCTCCGGGCGGGCCCTTATTCCCTGATATCCGGACGGTGGCGGCGCAGCCAGGCCATCGCCGCCAGCCCGGCGCAGATCCCGACCGCGTCGGCCACCACATCCCAGACGTCCGCGTCTCGTCCGATCTGCGGCAGGCCCTGCACCAGTTCGACGCCCACGCCGGCCGCCAGCAGGATCAGCGTCAGCAACCGCCGGTGCAGATCCGGCCACCCCCGGCCGGCCAGAACGGTCAGGACCAGGAAGGCCGCCGCGTGGTTGGCCTTGTCCCACGGCAGGCCGCTCGTCGCATCGGTGGTCGGCCGAAAGGCCAGCCAGGCCACCGTGATCGCACAGACAAGCGTGGCCGTACGGAACAGCGGAAGGAGGCGATCGTTTCGCGGTTCTGGGCCGGGGCGGGCGTCCTGATTCGCGCGTGTCATGGATCTGGGTTAACGTCTCTTCAGGAGGGATGGGACGATGTCGACACGCAAGACCGACAGTCTGGATCAGGCCCGGCTGGAACGCCGCCGGGCGCCTCAGCCCGTATCCTTCGCCCCACGAACCGCCGGGCTATACAGCGAAGTCGTCTGGGATCGAAGCTGGACCACGACCTCCCCCGTGCGGGGGCCGGACATGGCCGGGGCGGACCGCCAGACGGCGCCGACGGAGCGACCTCCGGCTTGACCTCCCGGCGCCCCCCGCCGACAAGAACCGGGCGCAGACTTGCGACGCCCGTCCAGGGCGGAATTCGTGTGCGCCCCGCGAGGCTTTGCGATATCAGCCTCAACCTACCGTGACCGGCGGCCCGGGCCGCTAACGTGTGAGCGACTGAATGATGCTGGGCGATCCCTCCTCCGCCGACGATCGTAACCCCCGCGCCGGCCGCGCCGCCGGCGGCTTCGGCGATGCGGTCTTCGACGACGGTCAGGCCGCCATGTGGGCCGACGAGCCGCAGGAACCCGCCGCCTTCGATCTGGCGGTCTACTGGCGGCTGGCCCTCAAGCATCGGATCCTGATCCTCGGTTGCTTCCTCGGCGCGCTCGCCATCGGCGCGGCGCTGACCCTGCTGATGACGCCGATCTACACCGCGACGGCGACCCTCCAGATCGACCGGGAGTCCGCGCGCATCGTCAACTCCGAGGATGTGACGCCCCGCGAAAACATGGCTATGGGGGAGGAGTTCTTCCAGACACAGTACGGCCTGCTGCGCAGCCGCTCGCTCGCCGAACGCGTCGTCGAAAGCCTCGGGCTGGCCAGTTCCGACCAGGCCCTGGCCTCGCTCGGCGTGGAGCCGCCGGCGCGCACGGGCACGGCCGCCGCCCAGGCCGAACGCCGCCGCGCCGTCGCCCTCGCCGCCGTCCAGGAGGGCCTCGGCGTGACGCCGGTGCGGGGCTCGCGCCTCGTCGCGGTCAGCTTTGACAATCCCGATCCGGTCGTCGCGGCCCGCGTCGCCAACGCCTTCGCCGAGAATTTCATCCAGTCCAACCTGGACCGCAAATACGAGAGCTCCTCCTATGCGCGGGAGTTCCTCGAGGAGCAGATCGCCCAGACCAAGGGCCGTCTGGAGGAGGCCGAGCGGCAACTGGTCGCCTACGCCGCCAATCAGCAGATCATCAACGTCGGCGGCGCCGATGAGGATGGAGAAGCCGAAGGCGGCGGCACCCAGTCGCTGGCCTCGAACAACCTCGTCGCCTTGAACAGCGCCCTCGCCTCGGCCCGGGCCGCCCGCGTCGCCGCCGAGGAGAAGTGGCGTTCGGCCCGCACCACCCCGCTGATGACCCTGCCGGAAGTGCTGCAGAACCCCTCCGTCCAGCGGCTCACCGAACAGCGCGCCCAGCTGGACTCCGAATATCAACAGAAGCTGAGCGTCTATCAGGAGGACTATCCCGAGATGGTCCGCCTGCGCGCCCAGATCACCGAGGTCGACGGTCAGATCCAGGCGCTGGCCGCCAACATCCGCAGCTCGATCCAGAGCCAGTACGTCATCGCCGCCAACCAGGAGCGCTCGCTCCAGGCGCAGGTCAACGGCCTGAAGGGCGACGTGCTCGACCTGCGCGACCGATCGATCCAGTACAACATCCTCCAGCGCGAGCTGGACACCACGCGGACCCTCTATGAAAGCCTGTTGCAGCGCTACAAGGAGATCGCGGTCACCGGCGACGTCGTCGCCAACAACATCTCGATCGTCGACAGCGCCCGGCCGCCGGCCGAGCCGTCAAAGCCCGACATCCTGATCAACCTCGCGCTCGCGGCCCTGTTCGGCCTTGGTCTCGGCGTCGTCGCCGCCCTGGTCCTGGAAGCGCTCGACGAGACGGTGGCCACCCCCGACGACGTCGAGAAGAAGCTCGGCGTCCCCGTGCTCGGCGTCGTTCCGCTGCTGGACAAGGGCCAGACCACGGCGGCGGCCCTGGCCGACATCCGATCCGGCTTCTCCGAGGCCTATTACTCGCTCCGGACCGCCCTGCAGTTCTCCACCCCGGACGGCGCGCCCAGCAGCATGCTGGTCTCCAGCGCCCGGCCGGCGGAAGGCAAGTCCACGACCGCCTACGCCGTGGCGCTCAACCTCGCCCGCGTCGGCAAGCGGGTGCTGCTGATCGACGGCGACCTGCGCAATCCGTCCATGCACCGCGTGGTCGGCGTCGAGAACGAGCGCGGCATGAGCAATCTGCTGTCGGGCTCTTCGGACCTGCAGAGCGTCGTTCAGCGCACCCGTCAGGAGAATCTGTTCTTCATCCCCTGCGGCCCGCTGCCGCCCAACCCGGCTGAGCTCTGGGGCAGCGACCGCCTGCGGCAGTTCCTCGCCGAGGCGCGCAACAGCTTCGACCACGTCATCGTTGACGGCCCGCCGGTGCTCGGCTTCGCGGACTCGCCGCTGCTCGCCGCAAGCGTCGGCGGCGTCCTGTTCGTGCTCGAGTCGCGCGGCACCCGTCGCGGTCAGGCCCGCGGCGCCCTCCGCCGCCTGAAGGTCGGCCGGGCCCACCTGCTGGGCGCCGTGCTCACCAAGTTCAACGCCAAGACCACTTCGTACGGCGGCTACGACTACGCATACGACTACAACTACGGGGCCGAGGGCGAGGCCCGGACCAAGAAGGGCAAGAAGGCTTGAGGGATCAGGCGGACGCCGCAGCCGCCCCCCGCGCCCGCGGGCGGAGCCGGGTGGCGGAGTACGCCCCCTATGCCCTGACCGTCGGGGCGGTGTGGCTGGGCTGGCAGATCCTGCTCCAGCCCGTGGTTCAGCGCGCGCCGCCCGAGATCGCCGTCCGCGTGGCTCCAGGGTCGCCCCTGGTGCTGCGCCGCGCCGCCGAGGCGGAGTTCGCGGCCGGTTACGAGAACGACGACCTCCGCCGCCTCGGCAACGCCGCCTCGCTGGCCCGCGACGCTCTCGCCCGCGCCCCCTTCAACGTCCGGGCCCTCCGCGTCATCGGCCTGACCGAGGCGCGCGCCGGCCGCGAGGTCGAGGCGGATGAAATCCTCACCCTGGCCGGAAACTGGAGCCTGCGGGACGACCCGACCCACGCCTGGCTGGTGGAGTATCGTCTGAGGCGCGGCGACTACGCCTCCGCCTTCGCCCACGCAGACACCCTCGTCCGGCGCCGCGAGGACATCCGGCCGTCGGTGTTCCGGCTGTTCACCGCCGCCGCGACCCAGGACGCCGCGCGCGCCCTGCCGGAGGTCGCCCGGCTCGTCGACGCCCGGCCGCCCTGGCGGCAATCCTATCTCGACAGCCTCTATGCGAACGTCGAGGGCCTGCAGGTGGCGGCCAATCTCGCGGTCCTGCTGCAGCGCGGCGACGCGCCGCTCACCAATCAGGAACTCACCCAGCTGTATATGCATCTGCTCGACAAGGGGCAGATCGAGGCGCTGCGCACGGTTCGCGCCCGCCTGAACCGGCCGCCCGCCGCGGCCGTGGCCAACGGCGGCTTCGGCGACGCCGCCGCCCCCGAACCCTTCCAGTGGCGGCTGGCCCAGGAAGCCGGCGCGGTCGTCGAGATCGTGCCCGACGAGGTCCGGCCCGCCGATCCGGCCCTGCGGATCGACTATGACGGATATTCAACCGTCCGATTCGCGGAACAGTTGTTGTTCCTGGCGCCCGGCCGCTACAGGCTGACGGCCGAGGCGCGGGCCGAGGCGGGGCAGCCGGGCGAGCGGATGGTGTGGTCCCTGACCTGTTCGCCGGGGGACCTGCGTGTGTTGTCCGTCCCCGCCGTGGCCCGTTCGGCCACGGTATGGAGCCCGATTTCTGAGGAGTTCACGGTGCCGGCGGCCTGTCCCGGCCAGTGGCTCAGGCTCGAGAGCCGCGGCGACGACCGGCGCAGTCCCACGGTGGCCTGGATCGACCGCGTCGCCATAGCGAGGCCTGGCGCGCCCTGACCGCAACCGGTGGACTGTACGTTTCCGAACCAGAGTGTCGTTGAATCGTATTGCTTTTGAAACCTTCGCCGCCTATACCCATTCTCGATACGTCGCGGGCCAGCCCGTACCAAAGACCTGTTCAGAAGGGGATTAAAGCATGCGTAAGACCATCGCCGCTGTCACGGCGGGCCTGCTGCTCGTGGCTGGCCAAGCCGCCGCCGCCAACAATTCCGCCGTCGCTCGCGTCGGCGACCGCGTGGGCGCTCGCGCCGACGCTTCGTCCGAGTTCGCCGGCATCCCGCTCCCGGTCCTGCTGATCGGCACCGCGGTGATCATCGCCACGATCGTTGTCGCCACCGACGACGACTCCGAGAGCGACTAAGCCGACCTGGACCGCGAAACGCCCGCCATTGCGCTGACGTAACGCGTGCCAAGCAAGGTTTCGAAGGGCCAGTGGGACATCGCCGCGATCGTGGCGATCATCCTGCTGGCCCTTTCTGTCGTTCTGGGCGGCGCCAGCCGTGAGCACACGCTTAGGCTCGCCATCGTCGAACTGGCCGCCCTGCCCGTCCTCGTCATCGGCGCCGGCCGTCTGATCCGCGCCGGTCTGTGGCGTCAGCACCGGTTCGCCCTTGGGCTGCTGGCCGCGGTGGCGGCCATTCCGCTGATCCAGCTGATCCCCCTGCCGCCGGCGGTCTGGACCGGCCTCGCGGGCCGCGATCAAATGGTCCTCGCCCTGGAGTTGGCCGGCCTGCAGCCCGGCTGGGCGCCGCTCAGCGTCACCCCCGACCTGACCCTCGCCTCCGCCCTCGCCCTGATCCCGCCGGCCGCGGTCTTCCTGCTGGTCCTGACGACGCCGTATCCGCTGACCAGTCGTCTGGTCGGCGTCTATCTGATCGCCGCGGTCGTCGGCGTGCTGCTCGGCGCGGCCCAGCTGGCCAGCGGCGGTGAGCGGCTCTATCCATGGGAAACCACCAGCGCCGGCTCGGTGACCGGCTTCTTCGCCAACCGTAACCACCTCGCCAACCTGCTGCTGGCCTGCCTGCCCTTCGCCGCCGTGTTCGGGGCCGCGACCCTGCGCCACCGCTCCGACGACCGCCGTCTGGCCCTGTGGTTTGGCGCCCTGTTCATGGGCGTGGTGGTGGTCGGGCTCGCCGCCATCCGCTCGCGCGCCGGCATCATCCTGCTGGGCCCTGTGGCGATCATCAGTCTTCTCGCGGCGTGGATCGCGGCCGGACGCGGCCGTCCCGGACCGGCCCTGATCGGCATGGCGGGGGTTCTGGCCGCGGCGATCGGCGCCGTCGCCCTGTTCGCCCTGCCGCCCATTCTGGAGCGGTTCGACGTCCAGTCGGCCCCCGAGGGGCGCTTCGAAGGCTGGCCGATCGTCGCCGGGGCGGCTGAAACCTATCTCCCGCTCGGTTCGGGCATCGGCAGCTTCGACGCGGTCTTCCGATCGGTGGAGCCGCTGGAACAGCTGGACCCCACCTTCTTCAACCACGCCCACAACGAGTATCTGGAAACCTGGCTGGAAGCCGGCTGGCCCGGCGCCATTCTGATCCTCGCCTTCTTCGTCTGGTACGGTCGCAGGCTGTGGAGCGCCTGGCGGGCGGCGCCGTCTCGCGAACGCGACCTGCAGCGCGCCGCCTCGATCGCCCTGCTGGTCATGCTGGCCCATTCCGTCGTCGACTACCCGCTGCGCACCGCGACGCTCGCCTGTCTGTTCGCCCTGTGCGCCGCCATCCTCGAGAAGGCGGGCCGTCCCACGGACAGGGAAGTCGCCTGACATGGCCGAGCCGATCCGCAGCATCCTGATCGTGGGGGGCGGAACGGCGGGCTGGATGGCCGCGGCGGCGCTGCAGCGATCGCTCGGCCCGCACGCGGCGGTGACCCTGGTCGAGTCCGACGAGATCGGCATCGTCGGCGTCGGCGAGGCGACCGTCCCGCCGATCCGCGACTTCAATACCATGATCGGCCTCGACGAAGCCGAGTTCATGCGCGAGACCAAGGCCACGCTGAAGGTCGCCATCGTGTTCCAGGACTGGGGCCGGGTGGGCGCGCGCTACACCCACCCGTTCGGCACCTTCGGCCCCGGCCCCACCCTCGGCGATTTCCAGCAGACCTGGCTCGCCCTCCGCTCGAAGGGTCAGGCCGGTCCGCTCGCCGACTATTCGATCTGCTGGCGGGCCGCAGAGGCGGGCAAGGTCGGGTCGCGCGACCCGGACCTGCGATCGCCGCGCAGCGGACTGTTCACCGCCTACCATTTCGACGCCACCCTCTACGCCCGCTACCTGCGCCGGGTCTGCGAGGGGCGCGGCGTCCAGCGCGTCGAGGGCAAGGTCGTCGAGGTCGTCCAGCGACCCGAGGACGGCTTCGTCGACAGCATCACCCTTGAGGACGGCCGCAGCCTGTCGGCCGATCTGTTCATCGACTGCACCGGCTTCCGCGGCCTGCTGATCGAGGGCGCGCTCAAGGCCGGCTACGAGGACTGGTCCCACTGGCTGCCGGTCAACCGCGCCATGGCCGTCCCCTGCGCCAGGGTCGGCCCGGCGACGCCCTACACCCTGTCCACGGCGCGCGAGGCCGGCTGGCAGTGGCGCATCGCCCTGCAGCACCGCACCGGCAACGGCTACGTCTACTGCTCGGATCACCTGACTGACGACGCCGCCCGCGAAACCCTGCTGGCCAACCTCGACGGCGAGCCGCTGGCCGAGGCCCGCGCCCTGCGCTTCGTCACCGGACGCCGGAACAAGCTCTGGGACCGCAACGTCGTCAGCCTCGGCCTGTCCAGCGGCTTCATCGAACCACTGGAATCGACCAGCATCCACCTGGTCCAGGCGGGCATCACGCGACTGCTGCAGCATTTCCCGGACCGCGACTTCAGCCCGGTGAACATCGCAGGCTACAACCGGCGGCTGGGGCGCGAGATCGAGCTGATCCGCGACTTCGTCATCCTGCACTATCACGCGACCCGGCGGGACGACACGCCGTTCTGGCGGCAGGTCGCGGCCATGCCGATCCCCGACAGCCTGGCGGAACGGGTCGAGGCCTTCCGCGACCGCGGCATGCTCTATCAGGTCGGCGCCGACGAATATTTCAGCCAGGGCTCGTGGCTGGCGGTGATGTACGGGCAGGGCATCGAGCCGCGCAGCTTCAACCCGCTCTACGCCTGGCAGGATCAGGCGCGGACGGCGGCGCGGCTGCGCAACATCTCCGACGTGCTCGCGCGCACCGTCGACGCCCTGCCCGACCACGAGACCTTCCTGAAGGCCAACAACATGTGGTCCGGCGACGCCTAGGAGACGGGTTCGGAAGCCGGCGCGACGATCACCGACGGCGGGGTCCCGGGCGGTGTTGTCACGGGCGGAACGACCGGCTCCTCGCGCCACGCCGCCGCGGGATTGAGCGCCGCCGTCGCCTCGAGAAAGGTCCCCGGCTTCATCGACGGCTCAGGCGCGGTCCGCAGCCCGACCACCCGCGCCAGATCCGCGATGAAGGTGATGCAGTTGCGCCGCCTCAGGTCATAGACCGAGCCTTCCGGCGAGTTCCACCAGTCGGCCCGCGCCTTCAGCGCATACCAGGTCGCATCGTCGAGCGTCACCCTGAGAAACGGCCGGCCCTCGGCGACATAGCGGGCGTCGGGAGTGGTCACAACGCCGCCGCCGCGGGTGAACAGCAGGTGCGGGCCGGGGCTCTTCGCCGTGAATCCCGCCGACCAGTCGACCGGCTCGCCGGTGGCCTCGACGGTCCCTTCCGCGTGCACATAGGCGTGCGGAAACAGCAGATTGCCGTCGCGGACCCGCGCCCCCGGATGGGCGTAGAAGGTCACCGTGACCTCGGCCCAGGCGTGGCCGGCGATCAGGGCCAGCACCAGGGCGGGCGCCAGCGAGCGAAGCAGTCTGCGGATCATGCGGCCTCCCGACGTACACCCACTGTGGGATGCATCGGTCTGAACGTGCAAGGGCCGCCGGAGGATGCCCCCGGCGGCCCCTTGTGCCGTTTCGCGACGCGTCTAGTGCGGCGAGGGCTTGGCCACGACGTCCGCGTCGTGCGTCCTCGTTCGCGCGCAGGCGATGGCGAAGACTGTCAACAGCAAATAGCCGGCCAGCGGCACGTAGAAGGCCGGGTTGAACAGGGCCGCCGCGTCGTCGACGATCCGGCCGGCGATGTAGGGCAGCACGGCCCCGCCGACGATGGCGGTGCACAGCAGGCCAGAGGTCGCTGAGGCCGGCGCGTTCGAGCGCTCCAGCGTCAGGGTGAAGATGGTCGGGAACATGATCGAGTTGAAGAAGCCCACGGCGATGGCCGCATAGGCCGCCGTTTCGCCGGAGGTCTGTGTCACGACGAGGCACAGGATGGCGGCGATGGCCGTGTTGACGGTCAGCAGCACGCCAGCCCGGATCTTCGTCAGCAGCAGGGCGCCGATGAACCGGCCCACCATGGCGCCGCCCCAGTAGAGGCTGACCATCTTACCGGCGTCGGCCTCGGGGATGTCGAGGATCGTCGGGCTGGCGAGGAAGTTGGTCAGCAGGCCGCCGATGGTCACTTCCGAGCCGACGTAGATGAAGATCGCCAGTCCGCCGAACAGGGCCCACGGGGAGGTGAACGCCTTCAGGGGCGAGGCGACGCCGCCCGCCTCCTCGGCCCCGGCTGCCGCTGCGTTGATCTTCTTGCGGGCGGTGAAGATGAAGAAGGCGACGACGGCGAAGAAGGCGCCGAGCCCGAGGAAGGCGATGTCGATGCTGCGTAGCGATTCTCCGCGGGTCGCGGAGGTCACCACGGCGCCGGCGGCGAAGACGCCCCCGGTCAGCAGGACAGTCGAACCGAGGTAGGGCCCGACGGTGGTGCCTAGCGAGTTGAAGAACTGCGAGAAATTCAGCCGCGCATGCGAACTCCTGCGCGAGCCGAGCGCCGCGACGAGCGGATTGGCCGCGACCTGCAGCAGGGTCACGCCCGAGGCGATGACGAAGAGGGCGATCAGCACGCCCGGATACCAATCCATGATCGTCGCCACCGGCACGATCAGACAGCCCAGCACCATGACCCCCAGGGCCGAGATGATCGAGCGGCTGTAGCCCAGCTTGCTCAACACGGCTGCGGCGGGCACCGACACCACCGCATAGGCGATGAACCAGGCCGACGCCGTCAGCATGGCCTCGGCGGTGCTGAGGTCGAACACCTTGCGAACCGCCGCGATCAGCGGGTCGATCAGCGAGGTGGCGAAGCCCCAGGCGAAGAACAGGGTGGTCACATAGGCGAAGGCCAGGTTCGTCCCGCGGCCTGCCGGCGATTGGGTTTCGGTCATCTCTCTCCCCGGAGTTGCCGCGCGTCCGAAACGCGCGCGGCGCTTGGTGAAAACGGTTTCATCATCATCCGGTCGCGTCCAGCCGTTTTACCGAAGCCGTAACCAAAAGTGGCCGGCGCGCGATTGAAAAAGGGCCGCCCCGGATTCCCGTGACGGCCCAGTCTCGCTGATCGGTTGGGACGATCAGTAGCGGAAGTTCAGGCCGATCATGAAGGTCCGGCCATAGCGCTGGTGGTTGATGACCCGGCGCTCGTCGCCGTTCTCGTAGGTGAAGAACGGCTCGTCGGTCAGGTTGTTGACCTGGGCGAGGATCGACAGGCCCTCGGCCGGACCGGACTGGAACTCGTAGCCGACCTGGGCGTCGAGCACGGTCTCCGCGGCCACCTGGCGCAGGGTGCGGCCGTTGGCGAAGCCCGACATCTCGCCGAGGAAGTCCGAGCGATGCCGCGCGCTGATCCGGCTCTGGAAGCCGTAGCGCTCGTAATAGAGCGTCAGGTTGCCGACGGTCTCTGACAGGCCGGGGATGGCCGTCCGCACGCCGGTGCCCGGGCGTTCGATCTGGCTTTCGTTCTGCGAGATGCTGAACTGGGCGCCGAAGCCCTCGAGGGCCGGGCTGAACAGGTCGAACGGAACCGAGGCGGCGAACTCGATGCCCCACATCGTCCCGCCCTCTCCGTTCTGGGGCGAGTTGTAGAGGCCTTCGTTGATGACAGGCACATGGCCGGGCGGCACCGGGAAGCCGGTGAAGTCCATCGGACGCTGCTGATCGTAGACGAAGGTCTCGAGGTACCGGTAGAACGCCGCCAGCGACACATAGCCGGAACGGCCGAAGTAGCGTTCCACCGAGACGTCGGCGACGTCGGCGATCCACGGCCGGAGCTCGGGGTTGCCGCCGCCGCCGCTCCAGGGCGAGTTGCTGATCGTCGCGCCCGGCACGTTGAGCGTCGGGTTGAACCCGAAGCCGCGGCCGGCCTGCATCTGGTCCATACGCGGGCGGGCCATGGTGCGGGCCAACGCCGTGCGCAGATAGAGGTCGTCACCGAGCTCGAAGGCCAGGTTCATGCTGGGCAGCAGTTCGATGTAGTCGACGCCGCCGTCGATCGGGATGTACTGCAGCGTCGGACCGCTGCCGGTCGCCGCGAAGCCGGTCGAATACTGGTCGGTATAGACCACCTGCATGCCGAGGTTGCCAGTGACCGGGATGCTCCCCGTCATGGCGTCGACGTCGACCTTGATATGGGCGATCGCCACATCTTCCTTGACGGTCCAGTTCTTGCGCTGGACGTCCCCATAGGGGTTGCGCACCAGATCGTAGAAGCCGCTGTCGAGCAGGGCCTGGGTGTCGTAGCTGAGAATGCCGTCGATCCCGGCGTAGGACAGGGAAGTCGGCTCCATCAGGAATTCCGCCGGAACCGGAACGGCGCCGCCGCCCGGAATCGACAGGTACCATTCGTCCGCGATCATCTGCTTTTCGCGGTTCGAGATGTAGAGGCCCACTTCGATGCCGCTGAAGGCCCGTGCGTCGAGTTCGCCGTGCAGGGTCACTCGCGCGGCCTGCAGTTCATCGAGGATGGTCGGCTTGTTCAGATAGCCGTCCTGGCCGCCCGGAACGACGTCGCCGCCCCAGCCCTGCGGCGCCGTGAGCAGCATCGTCGTCGGGTCGGCGTAGTCGAGGCTCGAGGTGAACTGCGGCACGCCGTCATCGCCCATGACGAAGTCGACCGTGGCCGTAGGTCCCGTGCCGTTGCGGCCGGTGCCCCAGTAGGTTTCGAGGATCTGATCGGTGCGATCGACCTTGGAGTAGCTGAGGTCGGTTTCCAGCATCCAGCGGTCGTTCAGCTCGATCTCGGTGTTCCAGCCGACGGAGGTCAGCTTCGATTCCCGCGAGGTGATGTCGCCGCGGCCGATGCCGCGCACATTCGAGAAGGTGCCCGCCACGACGAGGCCGTCCTCGACGGTCGCGTTCGACAGGGGCGAACCGCCCCACAGCAGCGGCAGCTCGATGCCGCGCACCACCTGGGTGTTGTCGAACTCGGAGTAGAAGGCGTCGATCGTCGAGTGGAAGCGGTCGTTGGGACGGAACTCCAGGGTGCCGAAGAAGCCGTCACGCTCCAGTTCCGACGACATGATGAACGGCTTCGCGCCACCTATCACGACATTGCCGCCGCCAGCGTCGGCGTAGCCCCAGGCCTCATAGCGCTCGGCCTGGTAGGGCGATGACATATGCGCATAGCCCAGGGCGAGACCGATCGTGTCGTCTGCGAACTGGTCGATGTACGAGAGCGTGAAGCGGTTGCCGTTGTCGGTAGTGCCCTCGTTCAGGGCGCCGATGTCGTTCCACTCGTAGCGCGCGTTCGCCGCGATGGTGCGACGGCCATGCTGCAGCGGGCGGATGGTGCGCAGGTCGACGGTGCCGGCGAGCCCCTGACCGACCAGGGAGCCGTCCGGCGTCTTGTAGACGACGACGCTGGCGAGAGCCTCGGACGGATACTGGTCGAACTCGACGCCACGGTTGTCGCCGGTGGTGACCTGTTCGCGGCCGTTCAGCAGGGCGGTGGTGAAGTCGGGCCCGAGGCCGCGGATGGTGATGACCTGGGCGCGGCCATCCTGGCGCTGCGCCGCGAGACCGGGCAGTCGGGCCAACGATTCGGCGATCGACATGTCCGGCAGCTTGCCGATGTCTTCGGCGGTTACGACCTCGACGATCGAGGAGTTCTCACGCTTGGCGGCGATGGAGCTTTCGATCGAACTCCGGATGCCGGTGATGACCACTTCCTCAACCTGGGTCGCCTCCTCGTCCTGCGGCGCATCCTGCGCGGAGGCGACTCCGGCGAACGCCAGGGCGGCGACGGCGCCGAGGCCGGCGCTCCCGAGCAGGCGGGCACGGCGAGTGATCTGGGCTCTCATCTCAATCTCCCTAAGGCCGGCGCATTTCTGCCGAAGCGTCCGGCGGCATCGCAAAGTTATGCAAACTTATGGAAAGGATGCAAGCGTCCTCGCATTCGACCGCCACCATCCGTGGCGAAAATGAGACGGCAGGGTAGCTCGTTTTGCACTGCACAACGGCAGTTTGCCTTGAAGCGCCGCAATTTGGACGTGCTCCATGGACCGGTTGACATCATGCGGCTCCGCTGCAAAATCTTGCAAACCGATCCGCTGGCCACGCTGTCTGCGGACAATCCGAAGGGACGGAGACGATGACGGAACGTTGGAGGCGGCCGATACGGGCGGGCGCGACCGTCCTGTCCGCGGTGTTCGCGGTGCTGGCCGCGATTGCGCCGGCGCAGGCTCTCGCCCTTCAGGACCCTGTCCGCGAGCGGCCGGCCGAGGACGAAGTCATCTATTTCCTGCTGCCCGACCGTTTCGCCAACGGCGACCCCGCCAACGACCGCGGCGGCCAGCAGGGCGACCGGCTCCAGACCGGCTATGATCCGACCGATCCCGGCTTCTACCACGGCGGCGACCTGCGCGGCCTGACCGACCGCCTCGACTATATCCAGGGGCTGGGGGTCACCGCCCTGTGGATCGCGCCGCCCTTCGTCAACAAGTGGGTGCAGGGCCCGCCGGGCCAGGAGAGCGCCGCCTACCACGGCTACTGGATCACCGACTTCACCCGCGTCGATCCGCATCTCGGGACCAACGACGACTTCCGGGCCTTCGTGGCCGCCGCCCATGCCCGGGGCATGAAGGTCTACCTGGACATCGTCATCAACCACACCGCCGACGTCATCCGTTACCGGGAATGCCCGAACAACGACTGCGGCTACCGCTGGAAGGGCGACTATCCCTATCAGCGCCGCGGCGGGCTGAACGGCGACCCGATCAACCCCGGCTTCACCGGCGAGCCGGGAAGCGACTTCTCGACCCTGACCAGCCCCGACTACGCGTACACGCCGTGGAACCCGCCCGGCGAGGAGACGATCAAGGTCCCGTCCTGGCTCAATGACGTCAGCCTGTACCACAACCGCGGCAACAGCGCCTGGTACAGCGAAGCCCGCATGGACGGCGACTTTTCCGGCCTCGACGACCTGTTCACCGAACACCCGCGCGTCGTTCAGGGGTTCATCGACATCTACGGCGGCTGGATCGACGAATATGGCGTCGACGGTTTCCGCATCGACACGGCGCGCCACGTCAATCCGGAGTTCTGGCAGGTCTTCGTCCCCGCCATCCTCGAGCGCGCCCGCGCCCGGGGCATCCCGAATTTCCACATCTTCGGCGAGACCTTCGACTTCCAGACCGGCACGGCGGCCATGCACACCGTCGTCGACGGACTCCCCACGGTCCTCGACTTCGCCTACCAGCGCGTCGTCCAGAACATGGTCACCGGCGTCCAGCACCCGGACGCCATGGGCTATCTTCTGATGGAGGACGCCATCTACGCCGGCGGCGTGGAGACGGCGCGCAAGCTGCCGACCTTCACCGGCAACCACGACATGGGCCGGATCGGGCATCTGATCCTCAAGGCGATGCCGGAGATTTCGGACGCGGAACTGCTCGACCGCTCGACCCTGGCCCACGCCCTGATCCTGCTCGGGCGCGGCGTGCCGGTGATCTACTACGGCGATGAACAGGGCTTCACCGGCGACGGCGACGACCGCCGCTCCCGCCAGGACATGTTCGAAACCCGCACGCCCTCCTACGCCGACGACCGGCGCATCGGCCGCGCCTCGGGTCCGTTCGACACCGACGCCGACATGTACCGCCGCATCGCGGAGATGACCCGCGTCCGCGCCGCCGACGCCCGGCTGCGCCGCGGCCGCGTCGCCGTCCGCATCGCCGATCAGACGGCCGGCATCCTGGCCATTTCCCGTCTGGATGATGACGGCGAGACGCTGGTGGTGTTCAACACCGCCACCGAAGCTCGCGACGTCAACGTCCCGGTCGAGACCGGGTCGACGAACTGGCGCGCCCTGCTCGGTCAATGCCCTGCCCGCGCGGCCGCGCCCGGCGCCGTTTCCGTTTCCGTGCCCGCCCTGGGCTATCTTGTCTGCGTATCCGAAGGTTGAGCTTGACCGTCCAGATTCTCGAGTCGCCGCATGCCGGGACCGACGCCGCCGAATGGTGGCGCGGCGCGGTCGTCTATCAGGTCTATCCGCGCAGTTTCGCCGACACCAACGGCGACGGCGTCGGCGACCTGAAGGGGATCACCGATCACCTCGACCATATCGCCTCACTCGGCGTGGACGCCGTCTGGCTGTCGCCCTTCTTCACCTCGCCGATGAAGGATTTCGGCTACGACGTGGCCGACTACTGCGACGTCGATCCGATTTTCGGAACCCTGGCCGACTTCGACGCCCTGATCGACAAGGCGCACCGGCTGGGTCTGCGCGTCATCACCGACCTGGTCTTCGCCCACACCTCCGACCAGCATGCCTGGTTCCAGGAGAGCCGCCAGTCGCGCACCAACGCCAGGGCTGACTGGTACGTCTGGGCCGACGCCAAGGCCGACGGCACGCCGCCGACCAACTGGCAGTCGGTGTTCGGCGGCCCCGCCTGGACCTGGGACGCCCGGCGCGGCCAGTACTACATGCACAATTTTCTGCCCGAGCAGCCGCAGCTGAACCTGCACCTGCCGGCGGTTCAGGACGCCCTGTTGGACGTGGCGCGGTTCTGGCTGGAGCGGGGCGTCGACGGCTTCCGTTTCGACGCCATCAATTTCTCGATGCACGACCCGCTGCTGCGGGACAACCCGCCCCTGCCGTCCGGCGGCAAGCGGACGCGGCCGTTCGACTTCCAGGACAAGGTCTACAACCAGTCCCAGCCGCAGATCGCCGACTTCCTCAAGCGCGTCCGCGCCCTGACCGACAACTATGGCGGCCGCTTCACCGTCGCCGAGGTCGGCGGCGATCACGCCGAGCGCGAGATGCAGGCCTTCACCGCCGGCGACGATCACCTGAACAGCGCCTACGGCTTTCTCTACCTCTACGCCCCGGCCCTGAACGACCAGCTCGTACGGGAGGGGGCCGAGGCCTGGCACGGCCGCGACGGTCAGGGCTGGCCGTCCTGGACCTTCTCCAACCATGACGCGCCGCGGGCCATTTCCCGCTGGGCCGGCGACCGCGACCTCACCGCCTTCGCCGGCATGGCCATGCTGCTGCTGATGTGCCTGCGCGGCAACGTCTTCATCTACCAGGGAGAGGAACTGGCCCTGCCCCAGGCCGAGGTGCCGTTCGACCGGCTGGTCGATCCCGAGGCCATTGCGAACTGGCCCCAGACCCTTGGCCGCGACGGCGCCCGCACGCCCATGCCGTGGTCGGCGGAGCGCCCCCACGCAGGCTTCTCGACGGCCGAGCCGTGGCTTCCCGTCGATCCGCGCCATGTGAGCCTCGCCGTCGACCGCCAGGAGGACGATCCCGACTCGATGCTCAATCTCACGCGGCGGCTGGTCGCCCTGCGCAAGGCCCACCCGGCCCTGACCCGCGGCGACATGCGGCTGGTCGACAGCGCCTCCGGGCTGCTGTGCTTCGAGCGCGCGCTGGCCGGCGAACGCCTGCTCTGCGTCTTCAATCTCGGTGAACGGGCTGTGGACTGGACTGCGCCGGGAGGATGGCGCGTCGTCGAGACGGTCAACCTGCCGGCCGGGTCGGGCGGCGTGCTGCCGCCGATGGCCGGGCTGGTTCTTTCAGACGCCGCGGGATGACCTCAGCCGCCGCAACTCTCGCGCACTATCAGATCGGTCGGAATCCGCTCCGACCGGCCGACGGAATCGCCGGGGTTGTCGAGCAGCTTGGAGACCAGCAGCCGTCCCGCCTTCATGGTGTCCTGGGCGATGGTCGTCAGGGCCGGGCGCGAATAGCGGCTGAACGGCACATTGTCGAAGCCGATCACCGACACGTCCTCCGGCACGCGCAACCCGGCGTGCAGCAGGGCGCGCACGGCGCCCAGGGCGATCTGGTCCGAGGCGCACACCACGCCGTCGAAGCTGACGCCGCGGCGGATCAGGCTGTCGACGGAGGCCTCGGCGGACTCGACCTCGAAATGGGCTTCCATGATGAGGTCGGGGTCGACCTCGATGCCGGATTTGGCGAGCGCTTCCAGATAGCCGCGATGGCGCTGCATGGCCTCGGGCGGATCGAGATCGCCGAGAAAGACGATGCGCTTGCGCCCCAGCCGGGCCAGATGCAGCGTCGCCCGGCGGCCGCCCGCCAGATTGTCCGAGCCGACCGAGCAGTACAGCTGGTCCGGCATCTGGGCGCCCCAGACCACGAAACGCCCCTCGGTCTCGGCCAGCCGGTTCAGGCTTTGATGCAGGAAGGACTGTCCGAGAAAGATCACGCCGTCCGCCCGGCTGGTGTTCATCGCCGCCGACAGATCGTCATAGCTGGTCGGGGCGAAATGGCTCATGATCACGTCGCAGCCGCGCTCCCGCGCCGCCTCGCCCACGCCAGCCAGCAGCTCGAGGAAGAAGGGGTCGCTCAGCCGCCCCTCGCGCCCCTGCGGCCGGGGCGTGACCAGGGCGATGACGCCGTCGGCGCCGATCGGGCCCGCCGGCATGTAGCGGCGGAACGGATAGTCGTGCTCGCGCGCCAGCTTCCAGATCAGCTGCTTGGTCCGCGCATTGACCGCCGGGCTGTCGTTCAGCGCCCGGGACGCGGTGGAAATCGAGACGCCCGCCAGCTTGGCCAGATCCTCAAGACGGGTGTTGCGGCGGCTCACGTTTGGTTTCCTGCTGATGGCATGGCTGCAAAATTTGCTGCAAACCTTGCTCGTTCTGCGCCGCTCCGGCGGCGTCTGGCAAGTCCCCATGCGTGGAGTAAGTCGCGATGCTGAACCGCCGTTCGTTGATCACCGCCGGCGCCGCCGTCGCCGCCGTGCCCGCCGCCGCCGAGGCCCAGGACGCCGCCGCGACCGGTCCGCAGCCGGGCTCCGCGACGGCTTCTTCGCCGGAGGGGGTGATCTCCGTCGAGGTGACCGCCAACAACGACGGCTTTGTCTCGTATTCGGTCAGCCGCCTCGGCCGCCAGATCATCGCCCCCTCGCGCCTCGGCTTCCTGCTCACCGACGCCCGCAAGCTGGAGCGCGCCTTCGGCATCGCCGCCCGGACCGTCACCTCCCACGACGACACGTGGGAGCAGCCGTGGGGCGAGCGCCGCTTCATCCGCAACCGCTACAACGAACTCCGCGTCCAGCTGCAGGAACGCTGGGGCGACGGGCGGCGCATGGACGTGGTCTTCCGCCTCTATGACGACGGCCTCGGTTTCCGCTGCGAGTTCCCGGAGCAGGACAAGCTCGAGACCGTCAACATCGGCGCCGAACTGACCGAATTCACCATCGCCGGCGAAGGCACGGCCTGGTGGATCCCGGCCTTCGAATGGAACCGCGAGGAGTATCTCTACAACCGCACGCCGATCTCGGCGGTGGGCGTGTGCCAGACCCCCGTCACCATGCGGCTTGAGGACGGCCTTCATCTGTCGATCCACGAGGCGGCCCTGGTCGACTATTCCGCCATGAACCTGCGCCACGTCGAGGGCGGCAAGTTCAGGGCCATGCTGACCCCCGGCCTGACCAGCGCCGCGGTCGTGCGCGAGACGCCGTTCCACACGCCCTGGCGCACGATCCAGATCGCCGACCAGGCCGGCGGCCTCGTCGAATCCAGCCTGATCCTGAACCTCAACGAACCCAACAAGCTGGGCGACGTGAGCTGGTTCAGGCCGATGAAATACGTCGGCATCTGGTGGGACATGCACCTCGATACCCGCAGCTGGAACTCGGGTCCCAAGCACGGCGCCACCACCGAATACACGCTGAAGCATATCGACTTCGCGGCCGAGCACGGCTTCGGCGGCGTGCTGGTCGAGGGCTGGAACGTCGGCTGGGACGGCGAGTGGTTCGGCACCGGCTGGAACTACAGCTTCACCCAGCCCTACCCGGATTTCGACATCGAGCGGGTCGCCGCCTACGCCCGCCAGAAGGGCGTCGAGATCATCGGCCATCACGAAACCGGCGGCAACGCCTTCTTCTATGAGCAGCAACTGGACGCCGCCTTCGCCCAGATGCAGCGCTTCGGCTGGCATTCGGTGAAGACCGGCTACGTCGCCGACGCCGGCGGGGCGCGCGTGGCCGACGGCGCCGGCGGCTCGGCCCTGGCCTGGCACGAGAGTCAGCCGATGGTCCGCCACCATCAGAAGGTGGTCGAGACCGCGGCCCGCTATCAGGTGGCGGTCAACGCCCACGAACCGCTCAAGGACACCGGCCTGCGCCGGACATATCCGAACATCATCAGCCGCGAGGGCGCGCGCGGCATGGAGTATTCGGCCTGGGGGCAGCCCTCGAACCCGCCCGAGCACGAGCCCAACCTCGTCTTCACCCGTCTGCTGGCCGGGCCGATGGACTATACCCCGGGCATCTTCGGCATGCAGACCCGTGTGCCCGAGGGCGTCGCCACCACCTGGGCCAAGCAGCTGGCGCTGTACGTCGTCATCTACAGCCCGATCCAGATGGCCGCCGACCTGCTGGAGAACTACGAGAAGAACCCCGCGCCCTTCCAGTTCATCAAGGACGTGGCCGTCGACTGGCACGAAACCCGGGTGCTGAACGGCGAGGTCGGCGACTATGTCACGATTGCCCGCAAGGACCGCAACTCCGACCAGTGGTTCCTCGGCGCCGTCACCGACGAGGAACCGCGCGTGCTGACGGCCTCTCTCGGCTTCCTCGATCCGGGGCGCCGCTACCGGGCCGAGATCTACGCCGACGCGGCCGGCGCCAACTACACCACCAACCGCGAGGCCATCGACATCTCGACGCGCGAGGTGACCTCGACGGACGTCCTGACCCTTCGCCTCGCCCCCGGCGGCGGCCAGGCCATACGCTTCGTCCCGCTCGGAAGGGCCCGCCGGTGACCACCAGCACGCCTGACGCCCACGCCAGCCTCGCCTCCGCCCGCCCGCGCCTCAGCGGCTGGGCGATCTGGAACATGTGCGTCGGCTTCTTCGGCATCCAGATCGGCTTCGGCTTGCAGAACGCCAACACCAGCCGCATCTTCCAGACCCTCGGCGCCGAGGTCGACAGCCTCGCCATCCTGTGGATCGCCGCCCCCCTGACCGGGCTGCTGGTCCAGCCCATCGTCGGCCATTTCAGCGACCGGACCTGGGGCCCGCTGGGCCGCCGCCGGCCCTATTTCCTCGTCGGCGCCATCCTGACGACGTTGGCCCTTGTGGTCATGCCGCACTCGCCGTGGCTGTGGGTGGCGGCGTCGATGCTCTGGATCATGGACGCCTCGATCAACATCACCATGGAGCCGTTCCGCGCTTTCGTCGGCGACAACCTGCCGGAGGAACAGCGCACCACCGGCTATGCGATGCAGAGCTTCTTCATCGGCGCCGGCGCGGTGTTCGCCTCTTGCCTGCCGTGGGTTCTGACCGAGTGGTTCAGCGTCGCCTCGACCGCGCCCGAGGGCGTGGTGCCGATGGCGGTGCGTATCTCCTTCTACGTCGGGGCCGCCGCCCTGCTGGCCGCCGTCCTCTGGACCGTCTTCACCACCCGCGAATACAGCCCCGAACAGATCGAGGCCTTCGAGGCCTCTCGGGACGCAACGCAGGCGCCCGCCGCCGCCCGCTCGCAGAACGCCTGGTACACAGGGGGCCTGCTCTGGGCCCTCGCCGGTTCGCTCGGCGTGGCCGCGGTCAACCTCTTGGACCTGCAGAAAGAGCTCTACGTCCTCGCCGGCTTCGTGCTCGCCTTCGGTCTGATGCAGATGGCGGTCGGCGCGCTCGCGGCGGCGAACCGCTCCAACGCCCTGACCGAGATCATGGGCGACATCTTCGCCATGCCGAAGACCATGCAGGGCCTCGCCGTGGTCCAGTTCTTCAGCTGGTTCGCGCTCTTCGCCATGTGGATCTATCTGACCCCGGCGGTCACCGCCGTCCACTACGCCTCGTCCGACCCGACCTCGGCCGGCTACGGCGAGGGGGCCAACTGGGTCGGCGTGCTGATGGGGATCTACAACGGCGTCGCGGCGCTGGCCGCCTTCCTGATCCCGGTGATCGCCTACCGCACCGGCCTGCGCGGGGCCCATGCCCTCAACCTCACCCTCGGCGCCGCCGGCTTCCTTGGCGTCTTCCTGATCCGCGATCCGGCCCTGCTCTGGCTGCCGATGATCGGCGTCGGCTTCGCCTGGGCGTCGATCGTCTCGATGCCCTACGCCATCCTCGCCAACGCCGTGCCGGGCCGGAAGATGGGCGTCTACATGGGCGTCTTCAACATCTTCATCGTGGTGCCCCAGCTGGTCGCCGCCACCATTCTCGGCGCCGTGCTCAACGGCGTCTTCGGCGGCCAGCCGATCTGGGCCCTCGTCCTCGGCGCCGCCAGCTTCCTGATCGCCGCCGGCGCCAGCCTGCTGGTGCCGAAGGAGGGCGCGTGACCCCCGACCGGCGCGCTGTCCTGACCGCCCTGGCGGTCCTGCCGCTGGCCCGCGCGGCCCGCGCCGAGGCCCCGACGCAGGGCCGCCTCGTCGAGCACCCGGCCATGGCCTCGGCCCACGTCCGGCTCCGCGACGTCACCGTCTGGCTGCCGCCCGGCTACGACACCTCCGACGCGTCGTATCCGGTCCTCTACATGCACGACGGCCAGAACCTGTTCGACGCCTCCCGGGCCCCCTACGGCGCCGAATGGGGCGTCGACGAACACGTCGTCCGCCTGAACGCAACCGGCCAGATCCGCGCCCCGATCGTCGTCGGGATCGGCAACACACCCTTGCGGCTGCGCGAGTACATCCCGGCGAACCTGATCCGCGCCCTGCCCGACGACATGCGCGCCGACATCCAGGCCATCTACGGCGGCGAGCCCCTGTCGGACGGCTATGTCCGCTTCCTCGTCGAGGAGCTGAAGCCCTTTATCGACGCCGCGTATCGCACCCGTCCCGGCCGCGACGACACGGCAGTCATGGGAAGCAGCATGGGCGGGCTGATCTCCATGTACGCGCTGATGAAGCATCCTGACGTCTTCGGCGGCGCCGGCTGCGTCTCGACCCACTGGCCGATCCGGATCGACGCGCTGACCGACCCGGAGGCGCTGGCCGCCTGGCGCGAGCGGCTGACCGCCGCCTGGACCGGCGTCGTCCGCACCGACCTGCCGCCGCCCGGAAACCACCGTGTCTATTTCGACCGCGGCGACGAGACGCTCGACGCCTTCTACGCCGAGTTCCAGACGCGGGTGGACGACACCATCCGCGCCGCCGGCTGGGGGCCCGACCGCTTCCGCTCGCTGGTCTTCCCCGGCGCCGAGCACAACGAGAAGAGCTGGAACGCCCGCCTCGACGTGCCCCTCACCTTCCTGCTTCCGCCTTCAGCCTGACGAGCCCTCCCATGCGCCTGATCTCCAGCCTCCTCGCCGGCGCCGCCGTGATCGCCCTCGGCGGCTGCTCCACCCTCCAGGGACTGATGCCCTCCACGGATGCTCCGGCGGGGTCCGACCCTGCCTCCGAAGGGGTCTCTGTCGCCCCCGGCGCGCCGGGGGCTGCGCCGACCTGGGTCAACGCCGCCAAGACCGGCGCCGGCGCGTCCTACGAGGCCTATGTCGACGGCTGGTACCGCGACGGCGGCCCGACCGGCGAGGTCTCCCGCGTCTGGTTCTCCATCGCCGACGGCGTCCTCACCGAGACCATGTACGGCCTCATCCACGAGGCCCAGATCAAGCAGCTGCGCTTCGCCGTGGTCACCGGGGACGGGCTCTCGGTCGAGGGAACCGACACAACCCACCGGACGGAATACCTGCACGCGGACGCGCAGGGTCGCCCGCTGTCTCCGGCCTATCGCGTGATCACCACCGACAAGGCCGGGCGCTACGAGATCGAGAAGCGAATCTATACCGACCCGGACCGTCAGGCGCTGGTGGTGCGCACCACCATCCGGGCGTTACGCGGCGACGTCGCCCCCTACCTGCTGCTCGAGCCGCACATGGCCAACACGGGAGTCGGAGACAGCGGCGAGGCGATCGCGGGCCCGAACCATGCGGGCCTTCAGGGCCTGTTCGCCGCCGAGGGCGACGTGCACCTTGCCCTGATCGCCGACACGCCATTCGAAGCCGCCAGCGTCGGCTTCGGGGGCGCCTCCGACGGGCTGACCGACCTCGCCGATGCCCGGCTCAACCAGCTCTACCGCACCACCGGCGACCAGACGGGCAACCTGATGCTGACGGGCGCCCTGCCGACGATCCGCCGGGGCGAGAGCCTGTCCCGGGATTTCGTCATCGGCTTCGGTCCGAGCCGCGAGGCCGCCGCCGACGCCGCGATGGGCAGTCACACGACGGGCCTCGACGAAGTCCTCCGCCGCTTCAACGGCGAGGGCGAGCACGTCGGCTGGGAGGACTATATCGCCTCCCTCGACCAGCTCCCCCGCCTCGCCGAACAGTCCACCGACGGCGGCAAGCTGGCGTACGCCTCGGCCCTGATGCTCAAGGTGCAGGAGGACCGCACCCACGCCGGCGCCCTGATCGCCTCGCTCAGCAACCCGTGGGGCGACACCGTCGACGCCACCAACCCCTCGACCGGCTACAAGGCCGTCTGGCCGCGCGACTTCTACCAGGTCGCCATGGCCCTGCTGGCGCTCGGCGACGAGGAAACGCCGCTGGCCGCCTTCCGCTACCTGCCGCAGGTGCAGGTTGACGCCGACACCCCCGGCAACACTGGCGCCACTGGCTGGTTCCTCCAGAAGACCTGGGTCGACGGCACGATCGAATGGGTCGGCGTCCAGCTCGACCAGACCGCCATGCCGATCATGCTCGGCTGGAAGCTGTGGAAGGCCGGCCTCGTCTCCGATGCCGAGATGCGGACCATGTACGGCCAGATGATCAAGCCGGCCGCCGACTTCCTCGTCGACGGCGGCAAGGTCGGCCTGCTGTGGAACGACCGCCAGATCATCCCGCCATGGACCCAGCAGGAACGGTGGGAGGAGCAGGAGGGCTATTCCCCCTCGACCACCGCCGCCGTCATCACCGGCCTGACCGTCGCCGCCGACATCGCCCGCGCCTCGGGCGACCCTGCGTCCGCCGCCCGCTACCAGGCCGCCGCCGACGACTATGCGTCGAAGGTCGAGGCCCGCATGTTCACCACCAACGGCGAGTGGGGCGACGGCGACTATTTCGTCCGCATCACCCGCAACGAGGACCCCAACGACAAGGCTCCGATCGGCGAGAACAACGGCCAGCCGGCCCACGCCGAGGACAAGATCGTCGACGGCGGCTTCCTCGAACTGGTCCGCTACGGCGTGCGCGCCCCGGACGCCGCCTCGATCCTCGCCAGCCTGCCCGAATATGACGACCAGACCCGCGAGGACCGCTTCCGCGTCCGCTACGACATCAACGGCGTCCCGGCCTTCCGCCGCTACGGCAACGACGGCTACGGCGAACAGACCGACACCGGCGGCAACTACGGCGTCGGCGGCGAGATGCACCCCGGCCAGCGCGGCCGCCTGTGGCCCTTCTTCACCGGCGAGCGTGGGCACTACGAACTCGCGGCGGCGCTGCATAATCCGTCCGCCGCCCGGGACGGGACCGAGGCCCGGCTGAATGGCGTCCGCCAGACTTACGTGCGCGGCATGGAGTCCTTCGCCAACGGCGGCCTGCTGCTGCCCGAACAGGCCTGGGACGGCGTCGGCCACCCCACCGCCCACAACTACCGGCCCGGCGAAGGCACCAACTCCGCCACCCCCCTCGCCTGGACCCACGCCGAATACATCAAACTGCTCCGCTCCCTGGCCGACCGCGCGGTGTGGGACCGCTACGCCCCGGTCGAGGAGAGATACGCCCGCTGATCACTCCGTGACCGCCGTCTCCCTCGGGCCCGACCCGAGGGGCGTACGCAGGTGCACGCTCCGTGTTTGTGACGGCACGCCTGCAGGGCCGCCTTGCCTCTGATCCTTGGGTCAAGGCCGCGGATGACGACCGTGGGAGTGGCGGTCGGACCTAACTGGCGCTAACGATCCCCGGATGAGCAAGGGCCCCCTCCTCGTCACCGGTTCGGCCGGCTTTATCGGCTTCCACACCGCCCGGCGGTTGCTGGCGCGCGGCGAGACGGTGATCGGCGTCGACAACCTCAACGCCTATTACGACCCGGCCCTGAAACACGCCCGGCTGGAGCGGCTGCAGGCCGAGCCCGGCTACGTCCACCACACCCTCGACCTCGCCGACCGCGCGGGCATGACGGCCCTGTTCGGCGAGCACTCGCCACGCCGCATCGTCCACCTCGGGGCCCAAGCCGGGGTGCGCTACAGCCTCGAACACCCGGAGAGCTACGTCGATTCCAACGTCGTCGGCTTCCTGACCATCCTTGAGGGCGCCCGCGCGGTGGGCGCCGAGCATCTGGTCTTCGCCTCGACCAGTTCCGCCTTCGGGGCCAACGGCGCCCTGCCCTTCTCGGTGCGTCAGGGCGCAGCCCACCCGATGACCGTCTACGCCGCCACCAAGATCGCCAACGAGGCGATGGCCCACTCCTACTCCCACCTGTTCGGCTTTCCCTCGACGGGGCTGCGCTTCTTCACCGTCTACGGGCCGTGGGGCCGCCCGGACATGGCGCTGTTCAAATTCACCAAGGCCATCCTCGAGGGCCGCCCGATCGACGTGTACGGCCACGGCGAGATGGAGCGCGACTTCACCTATGTCGACGACGTCGTCGACGGCGTGGTCGAGGCGCTCGACCGCCCCGCCGTCGTCGATCCCGACTGGGACGCGACCAGGCCGAACCCCTCGACCAGCGGCGTCGCGCCGTGGCGCATCCTTAACCTCGGGGCCGGCCGCCGCGAGCAGCTGATGCGCTACATCGCCGTGCTCGAGGAGGCGCTGGGCCAGAAGGCCGAACTGAACCTGATGCCGGTCCAGGACGGCGACGTCGCCCGCACCGAAGCCGATGTCACCGAAACCCGCGCCGCCCTCGGCTACGCTCCCTCGACACCGATTGAGGTCGGGGTGAAGCGGTTCGTCGACTGGTACCGCGACTTCTACGGCGTCTAGGCGAACGAAAGGGCGGAGCCGTCGCCTGGCCCCGCCCCGTCGATGCTGTTCAGTGCGGCCTAGGGGACGGGGTTGCCGTCCACATCGACCACCTGCACCTCGCCGATGTTCAGCGCCCGGATCTTCGGCTCGATCGAGGCCCGGTCGCCGACGACGACCCAGGTGGTCGGCCCCGGCCCCACGACCTCGCGCGCCGCCTCGGTCGCCTGCTCGGCGGTCATGGCGGAAACCCTGTGGGCGTAGGTGTCGTAGTAGTTTTCCGGCACCCCCCAGACGACCATGTTCTGGAGCTCGCCGGCGATGGCGGCGTTGGTCTCCCAATTGCCGGCCATGCCCTGCACCATGTTGGCGCGGGCCGCCGCGATCTCCTCCTCGGTCAGCGGGCGCGAACCCACTACCTCGGTCAGCTCGCGGCGCAGTTCGGCCAGGCTCTCGGCCGTCTTGTCCGACTGGACCCCGGCGCTGACGGAATAGATCCGCTCGCCGCGGCCGTAGGGCACGCCGCCGCCGGCGCCGTAGGACCAGCCCTTGTCCTCGCGCAGGTTCATGTTGATGCGGCTGGTGAAGGCGCCGCCGAGGGCCGTGTTCATGGTGTCGATGGCCGGCTCGCGAGCCGGATCGAAGGCGTCCACGACCCGTCCGCCGAGGATGGTCGACTGCGGTCCGGCCCTATCGACGATCAGGATGCGCGGCGGTCCGGCCGGCTCCGGCGCGTCGGCCGGTCCCGGCTTGGCGGGCATCGGCTCGGCCGGCGCCTGCCAGCGCGAGAAGGCCCGCTCCAGCTTCGGCGTCAGCTCGGCCAGGCTGACATCGCCGACCACCACCAGGGTGGCGTTGTCCGGCCGGAACCAGGTGCGGTGCCAGGCGTCGGCGTCGGCGGGCGTGATCGAGGCCACCGTCGCCTCGGTGCCCGATATCGGGCGGCCGTAGGGGCTGTCCGGCCCGTAGAGGTCGCGATTGAGCACGTTTCGGGCGATGGCCCCCGGGCTGCGCCGGGCCTGCTGGATGCCGGCGATCTGTTGCGCCTGCACCCGCTGGAAATCATCCTGGCGGAAGGCGGGGTTCAGGATCACGTCGGCGTAGAGATCCAGCGACGGGTCCAGCCGTGCGGTCAGGGCGGTCATCGACACATTGGTCGAATTGGTCCCCGAGCCGGCGCCGAGGGTGGCGCCCAGCAGCTGCAGCCGGTCGCTGATCTCCAGCGCGGTCAGCTCGTCCGTACCGTTGGTCATCACCTGCGGCGCCAACTGCCCGATGCCGGCCTTGTCGTTCGGATCGACCACGGCGCCCGCGTCGAGGATCAGGTTCATGCTGACCGTCGGCACGCTTTCGCGCCGCACCAGCATCACCTTCAGGCCGTTCGACAGCTGCGCGCTCTCGACGTTGGGGAACACCGCCTGCGGCGCGGGGCCCGCCGGCGGCAGGCCGGCGCTGCGATCAACGCCCGTGGCGGCGACCCGGTAGTCGGGGAAGGGCAGGACCTCGAGGCTGTAACTGCCATCGGTCAGCCAGCGCCGGCCGGCGTCGGTCAGGTTGCGCGGCGTGGCGTCCACGACGCGCTGATAGCTCTGACGCCAGGCGCCCGGGTCGCCGAGGAAGACCTCGGACTGGGCCAGACGGTCGGACTTGCCGCCGAAGCCGCCGATCCGCTCCAGGCCGCGGATGTAGCCGGCCGCCGTCTGGGTACGCACCCGCTCAAGCTCCTCGGCCGTCGGTCCGTCCCGCAGCAGGCGCGCCATCTCCTCGTCGACGATCTCCTCGATGCGGGTCAGGTCGCCCCCGGCCTTGGCCGTGGCCACGACCATGAACTGGCCGGCGATCTCGCGGCCGCCGGCGTTGGCTTGCACCGCCGTCGCCAGCTGCTCGTCGATCACCAGCCGCTTGTAGAGGCGCGACGAGCGGCCCGAGGACAGCACGTCGGCCAGCATGCCGAGGTAGTCCGTGTCCGCCTCGCCGGTCGGGGTGATGTTCCACACCTTGTAGAGGCGCGGCTGGCCGACGCGGTCGTACATGATCTCGCGCTGGGCTCCGACCATCGGCACGACCATGCGCCGCGGCTGAGTCACCGGCGGGCCCGAGGGGATGTCGCCGAAGTAGCGCTGGACCTTCTCGCGCGCCACTTCCGGAGTGATGTCGCCGGCCAGCACGATCACCGCGTTGGCAGCGCCGTAATAGTCGCGGAACCACTGCTGCACCGTCGGCAGGTCGGCCGCGTTCAGGTCCTCCATCGAGCCGATGACCGTGTGGCCATAGGGATGCTCGTCCGGCCAGGTCGCGGCGGTGATGGCGTTGAAGACGCGGCCGTAGGGCTGGTTCTCGCCCTGGCGCTTCTCGTTCTGGACCACGCCGCGCTGCTCATCGAGGCGCGCCTGGTCGATGGCGCCGAGCAGGTGGCCCATCCGGTCGCTCTCCAGCCACAGGATGGAGTCCAGCGCCGTCGTCGGGACGTTCTGGAAATAGTTGGTGCGGTCGCTGTTGGTGGTGCCGTTCTGGTCGGTGGCGCCGAGCAGCTCCGTGCCCTTGAAGAAGTCGGTGTTGTAGTTCTCGGACCCGTTGAACATCAGGTGCTCGAACAGGTGGGCGAAGCCGGAGCGGCCCTCGGGCTCGTTCTTGGAGCCGACGTGGTACCAGATGTTCACCGCCACGATCGGGGCCTTGTGGTCCTCGTGGACGATCACGGTCAGACCGTTGTCGAGCGTGAATTTCGTGAACGGGATGTCGACGTCGGGCAGCGGGGCCAGCTGTTCGCGCGACTGCACTGCGGCCGCGGCGGGCGCGGCGGCGACCTCGACGGTCTGGGCTTGGGCGGCGGTGGTCAGAAGGACGGCCGAGGCCACACCGCCGAGCAGGGCGAAACGGTTGTTGCGCATGGGAAAACCCCCTGAAGGACACGGCGCATGGGTGCGCCTGCCGACAGTGGTAACCACCGATCGGCGGCTGGCAAGACTGCTCATGCAACGAGACCGTTCAGCCGGTCGGCCATGCACGAAAAACGGGCGCCCGCGAAGCACGGACGCCCGTTCGAAAAACAGCGGGGATGAATCCCTAGCGCTCTGTGTTGTTCGACTGGTTGCTGTCGGTCGGCGGCGGCGCGACGGGGCTGGTCTGCATGTCGGGACGGGCCGCCGGACCGGTGTCCGGAGCGCCGCCGGTCTGGCCGCCGGACTGGGCGGCCGCCTCTCCGGCGCCGGGCGCCGGCGTCTCGGCCGCGCCCCCGACCGGAGCGGCCGCGCCCGGCTGGCGGGCCGGGTCGGGCGCCGGGACGGCCACGCCGCCCGAGCCCTGCGAGCGCAGCCAGGCGATCAGATTGACGCGGGTCTGGGTGTCCCGGATGCCGGCGAAGGACATCTTGGTGCCCGGCACGTGGCGGCCCGGGGCGGTCAGGAACTGGTCCAGCTCGTCATAGGTCCAGGTCGGCGCCTCGGCCTTGTGGGCGACCAGGGCCTCGGAATAGGCGAAGCCCGGGTGTCCGGCGACCGGGCGGCCCAGCACGCCGTACAGATTCGGACCGGTGCCGTTGGCCCCGCCGGCGTTGACCGTGTGGCAGGCGACACAGCGCGCGAAGGCGGCCTCGCCGGCGGCCAGGTCGGCGGTCGGCAGCACCGTGCCCCAGTCGGGCGGCAGCACGGCCTCGGCCGCCCCGCCGGCGGCTTCTTCCGGCGCATCGACGAAATAGCCCATCTTTTCAGGGGCCTCGGTGTGGTAGATCGCGCCCGTGACCTGCTGCACGCCGACGATGACGAAGGCGGTCGCCAGCACGGCGCCCAGAATCTTGTTCGCGTTCAGATCGCCGCTCATGCGCGTCGTCGCATCCCGTTCTTGAGGCCCGGGCCGCGAGTGCGGGCGGGCGAATTCTTGCGTGGGCGTCTCTTACACGCTAGCGCGGCCTTCGCAACCGGCCCCGGACGTCCTGACGGAGTCTTGCCAGCGTCGGGGCGTCGCAGGCATGGAAGCAACGATGAACCCCCTCGTTCTGATCCCGGCGCGCATGGCCGCGACCCGCCTGCCCGGCAAGCCGCTGGCCGACATCGGCGGCCAGCCGATGATCGTGCGCGCCTGGCGTCAGGCGACCGCTTCCGGCCTGCCCGTCGCCGTCGCCGCCGGGGACCCCGAGATCGTCGCCGCCATCGAGGCCGCCGGCGGCGTCGCCGTGCTCACCGACCCCGACCTGCCGTCCGGTTCCGACCGCATCCGCGCCGCCCTCGACGCCCTCGACCCGGACGGTCGCCACGACGCCGTGATCAACCTGCAGGGCGACATGCCCTTCGCCGATCCCGGCCTGGCGGTGACCTGCGCCGGCCTGCTCGACGCCGAGCCGGCCTGCGACATCGCCACTCTCGTCGCGCCGGAGGCCGACGCGTCCGACCGGGCCAATCCTGACGTGGTCAAGGCCGTGCTCGCCCTGCCCGAAGGCGCCCGCCACGGTCGCGCCCTCTATTTCACCCGCTCGACCCTGTACGGCGACGCCTCCGTCTGGCGCCACGTCGGCCTCTATGGCTACCGCCGCGCGGCCCTCGAACGCTTCTGCGCCGCCCCGCCCTCGCCGCTTGAGCGCCGCGAGAAGCTGGAGCAGCTCCGCGCCCTCGAAATGGGCCTGCAGATCTGGGCCGCGATCATCGACGAAGCGCCCCTGTCGGTGGACAGCCCGGCGGACCTCGCCGAAGCGAGGCAGCAGGCAGCAGGCAGCAGGCAGCAGTAGGTTCGTGGCGCGGATCGACCCGGCCACCGGCATTCCTTTGCCTGCTGCCTGCTGCCTGCTGCCTAGACGTCAAACCCGTCCACCCACGCCTGAAGCAGCGTTCGCGCGATGGCGATGCCCGGCGGCGCCTTGATGGTCGGATGCTCGCCCGCCAGGCACGCCCGCGCCTCGTCCCGGGTCAGCCACGCCACCGCCTCCAGCTCGGTCTGGTCCGGCGCCGCATTCTCGGAGTCGACCTCGCAGATCAGGCCGATCATCAGCTGCGACGGAAACGGCCACGGTTGGCTGGAGTGGTAGCGCACCGCCGTCACCGTCAGCCCCGCCTCCTCCTCGATCTCGCGCGCGCAGGCCTCCTCGATGGTCTCGCCGGGCTCCAGGAAGCCGGCCAGAGCCGACATCCGGCCTTCGGGCCAGCTCGCCTGCCGCCCCAGCAGACAGCGCGGTTCGTCGCCCCCGCGATACACCGCCAGCATGATGGTCACCGGATCGACCCGTGGGAAATGCTCGGTCGCGCAGGCCGGGCAGACTCGTTTCCAGCCCCCGCACGCGTTCTCGCTCTGCACCCCGCAGGCGGCGCAGAAGCCATGCCGCCGCCGCCAGTCGAACAGCGACCTCGCCGTCCCCGCCATGGCGGCGTCCGGCCCCGGCAGCAGCGCCGCCGCCTCGCGCATCTCATGGAACACGCCGACGCCCCGCAGCGGCCCCGCCGTCGGATCGATCGCCCCCTCGACCTCCACCGCGAACACCGGCGCGCCCTTCCACAGCCCGAGGAACAGCTCCCTGTCCGGCGCCACCGCCCGGGCCTGCCCCATCGGCAACCACGCCAGCCTGGGCTCGTCGCCCGCTTCCAGCAGCGGCCGCCCCTCCCACAACACCAGCGCCAGAGCCTCCGGGTCGGCCCCCCGCTCCGCCAGCCACTCGGGGTCGTTCCTCAGGTCCCCCGCCCGGTCGAGCGGATTGCCGGCGAAGGTGTTCAGGGCGGGGAGAGGCATGACGCTCTCTAGCAAGGCGCCGCTTGCATCGGCGAGCCGGAATCGTCATATCCGCCTTGGAGATCGCGGGCGAAGGCTTCGCCAACCTGGTCAGGGCCGGAAGGCAGCAGCCACAACGAATCCCCCTTCGGGTCGCGGTCTCCACCTTCCCTTCTCTTGGTGCGCTAACGCTCGGCTCGCGGAGCCTCGCTGCTTGAGCGCGTGCTTTCCTCCCCACGCAGTGGGGAGGGGGACCGCAAAGCGGTGGAGGGGCGAAGAGGCCGCACAGGTTCCGGCGACGCCACCCACAGCTCCCTTCCCCTCACCCCCTTCGCCGCCGCGCCCCCCCGCGCTAAGACGGTTCCATGAGCGACGCCGAACCGAGTCTCGAAGGGCCTCCGTGGGAGGAGGACGCGCCTGAAGTCGAGGAGCGCGATCCCAACACCGACGACATGTTCGGCGCGCCCGAGCCCGCCGGCATGCGCGAGGCCGAAGCCGCCTCCGCGCCGCTGGCTGCGGCCCCCGACCCTATGGCCGATCCGAAGCCCGCCCAGCCGGCCCCGAAACCTGCGAAGGCGGCCGCACCCGCCGACGACGGCCCCGCAGCCCACGCCGACGACGGCGCCGCCTATACCGTCCTCGCCCGCAAATACCGGCCGCGCACCTTCGAGGACCTGATCGGCCAGGAGGCCATGGTCCGCACCCTGACCAACGCTTTCGCCACCGGCCGCATCGCCCACGCCTTCATGCTCACCGGCGTCCGCGGGGTCGGCAAGACCACCACCGCTCGCCTGCTGGCCCGCGCCCTGAACAACGAAACCGACAGCATCGACCGGCCCTCGCTGGAACTGACCGGCCACGGCCGGCACGACGCCGCCATCATGGCCGGCCAGCACATGGATGTGGTCGAGATGGACGCCGCCTCCCACACCGGCATCGACGGTATCCGCGACATCATCGAGAGCGTCCGCTACGCCCCGGTCGAGGCGCGCTACAAGGTCTACGTCCTCGACGAAGTCCACATGCTGTCGAACCAGGCCTTCAACGCCCTGCTGAAGACGCTGGAAGAGCCGCCGCCGCACGCCAAATTCATCTTCGCCACCACCGAGATCCGCAAGGTGCCGGTGACCATCCTGTCCCGGTGCCAGCGTTTCGACCTGCGCCGCGTCGAGCCCGAGGTCCTCGTCGAACACCTCGCCCGCATCGCCGACCGCGAGGGGATGAAGATCGAACAGGACGCCCTGGCCCTGATCGCCCGCGCCGCCGAGGGCTCGGTCCGCGACGGCCTGTCCCTGCTCGACCAGGCGCTGGTGCAGGGCGAGAAGGGCGAGACGGTCCAGACTGCCGTGGTCCGCGACATGCTCGGCCTCGCTGACCGCAGCCAGACCATCGCCCTGTTCGAGGCCATCATGGCCGGCCGCACCCCCGAGGCGCTGGAGCTGTTCCGCACCCTCTACGGCTACGGCGCCGATCCGGTGCAGGTGACCAACGACCTGCTCGAACATTGCCACGCCGCCTCCGTGGCCAAGATGCTCGGCCCGCAGGCCACCCGTCTGCCCAACGACCAGGCCCAGAAGCTGACGGCGCTGGGCGCGGTCATCTCCGCCGGCACCCTGGCCCGGGTCTGGCAGATGCTGCTCAAGGCGCTGGACGAGGTCCGCCGCGCGCCCAACCCCGCCGACGCGGTGGAAATGGCCATCGTCCGCCTTGCCTACGCCGCCGACCTGCCCGGCCCCGAAGAGGCGCTCAAGGCCCTGCGCGACGGCGAACCCATGCCCGGCGGCGCCGCCCCCCGCGGCCCGTCCGGCGGCGGTGGAGGCGGCGGCGCCTCGGCGCAGCTCGCCGCCCGACCCGTGCAGGCGCCCGCCCTGCCCGATCCACAGTCGTTCGAACAGGTCGTCGCCCTCATCGGCGAAAAGCGCGAGGTCGGCCTGCAAATGGACGTGCAGCGCTACGTCCGTCCCGTCGCCTTCAAGCCCGGCGCCATCACCTACGAAAGCATCGAGGGCGCGCCCATCGATCTCGCGCGCCGGCTGTCCTCGCGCCTGAAGGAATGGACCGGCCGCACCTGGCTGATCGCCGCCAACGGCCAGGGCGGCGGCGAGACCATGATCGAGGTCGACCGCCGCAAACGCGCCGAGGAGCGCGCGCAGATCGAGGCCGATCCCTTCGTCGTCGCCGTCATGGACGCCTTCCCCGGCGCGAGGATCGGCGAGATCAAGACGCTCGCGGCGCCCGTCGAACTCCCGGTGATCCCGGACGAGCCGGGCGACGAGGACTAGGCCGGCCGCTCGTCGAAGACCGCTGACAGGGGAAACACGGCATGGCGCGCAGAGACTTCGACCCGGCGACTGTCCACGCCGATGGCCGCCCCGCGACCAAGGCCCGGCTCTTTGACCCCGCCAACGGCGGCCCCTGGCGGGGCTCACTTCCCGGCCTGACGCTGGGCGGACAGAACACCGTCCTGGCCTATGGCACGGACACGATCGGCGCCGGCCCGCGGCTCCACGTCCATCCCTATGATGAGACCTTCATCGTCATCGAGGGCCGCGCCCGCTTCTACGTGGGCGAGACGACGCTGGACGCCGCCCAGGGCGATGTCGTGTTCGGACCCGCGGGCGTTCCGCACCGGTTCGAGAACCTCGGCCCCGGCCGCCTCCAGACGATCGACATCCATCATTCTCCCGAGTGGATCCAGACGGACCTCGACGAGGGCCAGGGCTAGCGCGCCGGCCGCAGCATCGGGACGAGCGTCGGCGACAAACCGACCTGGATCGCGCCGAGCCGTTCGAAGCCGTGGCGTTCGTAGAACGGAATGTTGCGCGGGTTCGAGGATTCCAGATAGGCCGGAGCATGATCGCGGTCACAGCGGGCGAGCGCGTAGGTCATCAGGACCTCGCCGAGGCCTTCACCCTGATGCGCCGGATCGGCTCCGATCAGGGGCAGGTACCAGTGCGGTTCGGTGGGGTGGTAGGCAGCCATCTGCTCGAACAGGGCGTCGGTTTCCGGGCGAAGGGACTTCTCCACCGTGCTGTCGATCACCGCGCCGAGCCCTTCCTCGTCGGAATGCACCCCTGGAGGCAGCCACAGCGCCACAGCGGCGTAGCCATCGGTGCAATAGGCGCTTCCGCTGGAGTACGCCTTGCTTGCGAATGCCCGGACCATTCGCGGCATGGCCGCAAGGTACTGGTGAGCCTGCGGCCAGGTCCATCGCGCCATGGGATCGGCCGCGAACGCAAGCACGATCGTTTGCGCCGCCGCATCTTCATCAGCCGAGGTCATGACGCCTATTGTCGGTGATCTCACGCTGGCCTCCAGCGGTGCAGGTGTTCGACGAGGATCGCCACTCTCACACGCCGCAGTCCCGGATGGAATGGCGGCAGGCTCCGTTCATCGGCCGTCCGGCGTCATTTCACTCAACTCGAGCGAGGTGTGCGAGTTGCGGTTCGGCCGCCGTGAGCATCAGCGGCGGCCGCCCGTCTACAGAAGCCGCGCCGCTTCCTCGAACGCCAGCCGCGGCGACCGCGGGAACAGGTTCTCGTCCGTGCCGTAGCCGAGGTTGACGATGAAGTTCGGTTCCACGGTCGTGCCGGCGAAGAACTCTGCCTTCACGCCCGCCGGATCGAACCCGGACATTGGCCCGACATCCAGCCCGAGCGCCCGCGCCGCGAGCAGGAAATAGCCGCCCTGCAGCGAGCCGTTGCGGAACGCCGTCTCTCGCCGTCCGGCCTCGTCGGCGAACCAGTCCTTCGCCGCCGGCGCGTGCGGGAACAGCACCGGCAGGGTCTCGTGGAACTCGACATCATGGCCGATGATCACATTGACCGGCGCCTGCAGCGTCTTCTCCCGATTGGCGTCCGCCATATGCGGAGCCAGCCGCGCCTTCGCCTTGGGGGAGGTCACGAACACGAACCGCGCCGGCGTGGCGTTCACCGCCGTCGGGCCGAACTTGGCGAGATCGTACAGTTTGCGCAGCAGGTCCTCGGGCACCGGCCGGTCGGACCAGGCGTTGCGCGTGCGTGCTTCGGTGAACAGCTGGGCCAGCGCGCTGTCGGACAGCGGATGGTCGCGGACGGGGGTGGCGTCGAATGCCATGGAAAGTCCTCCTAATTAGTATTAGCAACGGTGGCAGATGCTAATTGGGGAAGCTTCGGGACCTTGCCAAGGGGATCAAGCACAAAAACTGTTGCGGATAGAACGGCGCTTGCGCGGCTCCCTTGCGGGGCCGGGGCGGCGAGGCCTATCTAGGCCTCATGAAAGACCTCAACGCCCTCATGCAGCAGGCCCAGGCGATGCAGCAGAAGCTGCAGGACGCCCAGGCGAAAATGGCCGAAACCACCGCTTCCGGCAGCTCCGGCGGCGGGCTGGTCACCGTCGACCTGAAAGGCCCCGGCGAGGTCACCCGCGTGACCATCGACGACAGCCTGATGGTCCCCGGCGAGACCGAGATCCTCGCCGACCTGATCGTCGCCGCCCACGCCGACGCCAAGCGCAAGCTGGACGAGGTGAACTCCGCCCTGATGCGCGAAGCCGCCGGCCCCATGGCCGGGATGAACATCCCCGGCATGCCCAAGCTGTTCTGACGGCATTCCTGTTTTGGCAGCCTCCGCCGGACCCGAGATCGAACGCCTGATCGGCCTGCTCTCGAAGCTGCCCGGCCTCGGCCCCCGCTCGGCCCGGCGCGCCGCCCTCGCCCTTCTCAAGAAGCGCGAGCAGCTGCTCGTCCCCCTCGCCGCCTCGCTTCAGGAGACGGCGGACAGGGTCACCTCCTGCTCCGTCTGTGGCGCGCCCGACACCCGCGATCCCTGTTCGATCTGCGCCGACGGCTCGCGCGACAACGGCCTGATCTGTGTCGTCGAGGAGGCCGGCGCCCTGTGGGCCATGGAGCGGTCCGGGGCCTTCCGGGGCAAATATCACGTCCTCGGCGGCCTGCTGTCGGCGCTGGACGGCGTCGGCCCCGACGCATTGCGCGTCGCAGAACTGGTCGGCCGGGTCCGCGGCGGCGAGGCGAAGGAAGTGGTCCTCGCCCTGCCCGCCACCGTCGACGGCCAGACCACCGCCCACTACCTGGCCGAACGCCTCGCCGGCTCAGGCGTCGAGATCACCTCCCTGGCCCGCGGCGTCCCCGTCGGCGGCGAGCTCGACTGGCTCGACGACGGCACCATCATCCAGGCCTTGAGGCAGCGCCGGCCGGCCTGACGGTCAAAGACGCTTGAAGGCCCGGGTGAAACGCGCTCCACTCGCACCGTTCAGGGGGAGCGTGTCGCACAGATGAAGGTCGCACTCGGCTCGGTGGCGGGCATCGCCGCCCTCGTCATCGCCTTCATCTTCCTGATCCGGTACGCCGTGCCCGCTATTCTGGAGGCGCATTTCGCCGGCAGCCTGATCACCGCTTCGGTGGTCGGCATCGGCGGCATCCTGGTGCTCGCATGGGCCGCCTGGCGGCTGTGGCGCTGGGCCGCCGCCAATCTGAAACACGACGGAGACGCCCGGTGAGCTCGATCGGCCCCAACTTCCCCCGTCCCCGCATGCCGAAGATCGGCGGTGGCGGCTCCGTCGGCCGCACCGTCAGTATGATCCTGCTCCTGCTGGTCGTGATCGCCGCCTCGGCGATGACCGTCTCCTCGTGCAGCGTCACGGTCGAAAGCGGCTACATGGGCATCAAGACCACCAAATTCGGCCCCAACCCCGGCGTCCAGCGGACGGAGCTCGGACCCGGCTTCCACTGGGAAGGCATCGGCGAGAAGATCCGCACCTACCAAACCCTTCAGCGCACCTACAGCTACACGCGCGAGGCCAACTCCGATGGCCGCGAGAACGAAGAGATCACCTTCTCCGACGTGCTCGGCCTGCCGATGACGGCCGACGTGGCGCTGACCTTCAAGGTCCGCGAGGACAAGGCGGCCGACCTCTACGCCACCTGGCGGCAGGAGTTCGACGCCTTCATCGACGGCCCGCTGCGCACCTCGGTCCGCGCCGCCATCGCCCGCGAGACGGAAAAGCTGCCGGTGGCCTGCAACGCGCAGCAGTCGGCCCAGGCGGGCGTGCAGCCAGTCGTCGCCCCCGGCGGCCCGGCCCAGATCGTCGCTGCGCAGGACGCGGACGACTGTCCCGGCCAGTTGATCGGCCCAGGCCGCCAGGTCGTGCTGCAGAGGGCCATGCAGGCGCTGCAACGCGAGTGGACGCCGCAGGGGCTGGAGATCATCCGCATGGAGTGGGTCGGATCCATCCGCTACCCCGAGACGGTGCTGACGGCGATCCAGTCGCGCACCACGGCCGAGCAGAACACCCGCGCCGCCCTCGAGCGGGTCAATCTCGAACGCGCCAACGCCGAGGCCCGCGTCGCCCAGGCCCGCGGTCAGGCCGAGGCCAACCGGCTGCTGGCCGAGTCGATCCGCTCCAATCCCGAGGTGGTGCGCCTGCGCGAGATCGAGCGGACGCTCGGCATCTGCCCGCTCAGCGCCGACACCTGCGTCGTCGGATCGGACATCAATGTCTCGGCCCTGATCGCCGCCCGGGACGGAGCCGCCGCGGCGCGCTGATCCGACTGCGACCGATCCTGACGCAGGCGCGGCGCATCGTCCGGTCATGACGCCTGGGCCGAACCGACTCCACCGACCGCACTTTTCCGCTGCTCCCCGCCATGGCGGCTCCGGCCGACTCCCGGTAAGGAACGGAGCATGAACGCTTCGCTCGTCGCCTTTTTCGCTGCTTCGGTGGTCGCCGTCATCGCCCTCGCTTGGGCCCTGATGGAGCGCCGCCGCGCCGCCGCCGCCGAAACCCGGGCATGGGAGCTGCGCGAGCGCCACGCCGAGACCGAAGCCCATTTGCGGGTCGCCCAGGACTCCGCCGTGGCCAACGCCGAGCTGCTTCGGGCGCAGGCGCGGGAGACCGCGAGCACGGCCGCCGAGGAGTTGCTCAAGCGCACCGACGAGACCTTCCGCAACCGCGAGGAAATGGCCCGCCAGCGCATTGAGGCCCAACTCAAGCCGGTCGCCGACACCCTCAAGCAATTCCAGGAACACGTCGCCGCCCTCGAGAAGGTCCGCGCCGAGGAGACGGGCGGCCTCAAGGAGCAGTTGCAGCTGCTGATGACCGCCTCCACCGCCACCCGCGACGAGGCGCGCCGCTTGACCGAGGCGCTGAAGGGCAACACCGGCCGGCGCGGCCGCTGGGGCGAGCAGACCTGCCGCAACGTGCTCGAGGCCGCCGGCATGGCCGGCCGCTTCGACTTTGAGGAACAGACCTCGGCCGTCAACGAGGAAGGCCGCCAGTCCCGCCCCGACTTCGTCGTGCGCCTGCCCGGCGGCGGCATGTTCGTGATCGACGCCAAGGTGTCGCTGGCCTTCGGGGACGAGGCCGACGGCGACGAGGAGGCGCAGGCCCGCGCCGCCTCGCTGCGCACCGCGACCAGCATGAAGACCCACGTTCGCCAGCTGTCGTCCAAGGCGTATCAGGACCAGTTCAAGCCCAGTCCGGACTTCGTGGCCATGTTCGTGCCGGGCGACGCCTTCCTCGCCGCCGCCCTCGATCACGAACCCGACCTGATGACCCAGGCCATGGCCTCGCGGGTGGTCATCGTCACGCCCACGACCCTGTTCGCCCTGTGCAAGGCCGTCGCCTACGGCTGGCGCGCCGAGGAGCAGGCCCGCAACGCCGAGGACGTCGCCAGGCTGGGCAAGGAGCTCTACAAGCGGCTCTCGGTGATGGGCGGCCACGCGGCGGACGTCGGGACGGCTCTGGGTCGGGCCGTCGAGCGGTACAACAAATTCGTCGGTTCGCTGGAGAGCCAGGTCATGGTCTCGGCCCGCCGCTTCGAGGACCTGCAGGTCGACCACGAGGGCAAGGATCTGCCCGGCCTGCCGCCGGTGGAGACCGCCCCCCGCTCGCTGTCGCGTCCGGAACTGGCCGCGCCGGCCGAAGTCGCCGCCGAATAGCCACGACAAGTCTCACGGACTTTTTGACAAGCCTGCTTGACATGAGGCGCGGTCGATGTAAAACACCCTTGTCACACGACGAGGAAACCGCCCATGAACCCCGCCAGCCGGCCCAAACGCCCCTTCGGCTTCGGAACCTACATCCTCATGATTCTCGCCGTCGCCGTCGTCGGCGGGATCGCAGGTGCGGCGCGCGCCCTGGTCGGCGACATGACGGGGCCGATGGGGCTGGCGCTGACCGCCGCCATTATGACCGCGGCCATGGCCGTCGCCTTCGCCGCCTGCATCTGGTGGTGGCGCGGCATCGACGAGGCGGCGCGCGAGGCCCACAAATGGGCCTGGTGGTGGGGCGGCTCGGGGGGCATGTCCGTGGGGGTGATCCTGCTGCTCACCCTGACCTTCGGCGACGACGGTTCGACCTCCGCGGATGTCGGTCTCAGCGCTCCGGATCTCGTCGCCGGCGGCATGTGGACGATCCTGCTGTTCCAGATGGCCGGCTACGCCGTCGCCTGGGCGGTCTGGTGGCTGAAGCACCGCTAGGAGCCGCCGCATGAACAACCGCCTCAAGGTGCTGCGCGCCGAACGCGACTGGAGCCAGGCCGATCTGGCCGACCGGCTCGGTGTCTCGCGCCAGACCGTCAATGCGCTGGAGACCGGCCGTTACGACCCGTCCCTGCCCCTCGCCTTCCGCATCGCCCGCGTCTTCGAACAGCCGATCGAAGCCATCTTCATCGCCGAATGACGCCCCGATTCACTCACCTTCTCTCGCTACGGACCTGACATGACCTTCAAGGAACGCCTCAAGACCACCGTCTCCACCTTCGCCCGTCTGGCCGCCGGGGCGGTTCTGGGCCTCGGCCTCGCCGCCGCCGTCGTCGCCCCGGTCGACGCCCAGGTGGTTCCGCCGGTCGCCGAAGCGGCGCCCGCCATCCGCGCCGTCCCGCCCGCCGAGGGCCGGGGCCCGGCCCTGTGGGTGATCAAGGACGAGGACTCGACCCTCTACCTGTTCGGCACGGTCCACATGCTGCGCCCGACCACCGGCTGGGGCACGGCCCGGGTCGACGCCGCCTTCGACAGCGCCGACACGCTGGTGCTCGAGATCTCCAATCCGGACGATCAGGCCGCCATGGTTCCGCTGATCATGCAGCACGGCATGTCTCCGGCCATCCCGCTCTCCAGCCTGCTGACCGCCGGGGAAATCGCCGACCTCGACGCCGCCGCGAAGACGATCGGGCTCAGCGCCGCCCAGCTCGACCAGTTCCGCCCGTGGCTCGCCGCCCTGACCCTCGCAGTCGCGCCGCTGGCCAAGGCCGGCTACGACCCCGCCTCCGGCGTCGAGCTGATCCTCAAGGCCCGGGCCGAGGCCGCCGGCAAGCCGGTCACCGGCTTCGAGACGATCGACGAGCAGGTCCGCATCCTCGCCGGCTTCCCGCAGGAGGACCAGTTGGCCTTCCTGCGCAGCACGCTGGAGGCCTTCGAGGACGCCACGGTCGAACTGGACCGTCTGGTCGCCTCCTGGGCCGCTGGCGACGTCGAGGCCATCGAGTCGATCGGCGTGCAGCCGATGCGCGAGAGCAGCGAGGAGGTGTACCAGGCCCTGCTGGTCCGCCGGAACACCAACTGGGCCAACCAGATCGAGACCATGCTCGAAGGCTCCGGCACCGCCTTCATCGCCGTGGGCGCCGCCCACCTGGCCGGAGACGACAGCGTCCAGGAAATCCTTGAGCGCCGCGGCGTCGACGTCGAGGTCGCGCAATAGGCCGGCGACGGCTCGCCACGGAAGGGCCCGGCCGCCGCGCCGGGCCTTTTCTTTTGGCGACGCGAAGTTATGGTCCGCCTCCGATCGGCGATCCGGTCGCGGCCGTAGTTCAGAGGTAGAACGTCAGCTTCCCAAGCTGAATGTCGCGGGTTCGATTCCCGCCGGCCGCTCCAGGACCGGACACTCGCCCGCCGCAAGCCTGTCCGCGAATTAATCCACCTGTCCAGCTTGTAACTGGAGCCCTCCCGGGGGCGGGGGCACGGTCCGCTCACTTGGGAGAGGGACCTATGAAGAAGAGCATCTGGCTGGCCACCGCCGCCCTGACCGTCCTGGCCGTTCCGGCCCTGGCGCAAACCACGCCGAACCAGTCGCCGACGCCCGACAGCGCCGCCCAGGCGCCGGTGCCGACCGGCCCGGTGCAGTCCGCTCCGGAAGTCGACGCCGCCCAGCAGGGCGTGCTGATCTTCGAGCCCCCCTTCTTCGCCGACTCCCGGCCCGACACCGCGCTGGACATGATCGCCCGCCTGCCCGGCTTCGGGCTCGACACCGGCGACACCGGCCAGCGCGGCTTCGCCGGCGCCGCCGGCAACGTCCTGATCGACGGCGACCGGCCCTCCTCCAAGAGCGACAGCCTCGACCAGGTGCTGCGACGCATCTCCGCCGACAGCGTCGAACGGATCGAGCTGATCCGCGGCGGCGCGCCGGGCATCGACATGCAGGGCCAGTCAGTCGTCGCCAATGTCGTCCTGCGCCGCACCGTCACCGTCGAGCGGGTGCTGGAGCTGAACACCTACTTCTATCCGGACGGCTATCTGGGCCCGATCATCGCCGGCCAGTATTCCCGCCGCGAGGGCGAGAACTCGATCGAGGGCTCGTTCAGCGCCACCACGGACCGCACCGACGGCACCGGCGAGGGCTTCCGCCGCCGCTACGACTCTTCGGGCGCGCTGATCCAGGACGCCGACCTGGTCCTGTGGGACCGCTTCCGCAACGCGCGCGGCACCGGCGCCCTCCAGCGCCCGTTCGCCGGCGGCAGCCTGAAGGTCAACGGCCTGCTGGGCTGGTTCGGCAGCGAGAGTTCGCAGGATCTGCTGATCCGCTCCGGCCCGGGCATCGACAGCTTCAACGACGAGGACGTCGAGTCGGTCAACAGCGAGCTGGGCGTCAACTGGACCCGCGACCTGTCGCCCCGGATGGGCCTCGAACTGGTCGGCCTGCAGCGCTACGGGACCCAGGACTATGTCGGGGTCTCGGAAAGCGGGCCGAACACCTCGACCTTCTCCGAAGACAGCAGCCAGGGCGAGTCAATCGCCCGCGCCGTGCTCCGCTTCCGACCGAACGACCGCTGGGCCTACGAAGGCGGCGGCGAGATTGCCTATAACTTCCTCGACAGCTCCACGGCCTATGAGGAGAACGGTGTGGCGATTCCGCTGCCGTCGTCTTCGGTCAAGGTGGAGGAGCTGCGCGGCGAGGTGTTCGGCCAGGCCACCTGGCGTTCCAGCCCCAAACTGACCCTCGAGGCCGGCCTGCGGGTCGAGGTGTCGGAGATCAGCCAGTCGGGCGACAGCGACCTGACCAAGTCCTTCGTCTATCCCAAGCCGCGCTTCCAGCTGACCTGGACGCCGTGGGAAGGCCACCAGTTCCGCTTCCGCGCCGAACGTCAGGTGGGCCAGCTCAACTTCGGCGATTTCGTCGCCTCGGCCGACATCGACATCGGCCAGGTCGAGGGCGGCAACCCCGATCTCGAGCCTGACAAGACCACCATCGTGGAAGCGGTCTACGAGCGCCGCTTCTGGGGTGAGGGCGTGCTGGAGCTGTCGGCGGCTCACGGCGAGGTCGAGGACGTCATCGACATTATTCCGCTGACCGGCGGCTTCGACGGCGTCGGCAACATCGGCGACGGCTCGTTCGACCAGTACCAGGTGCGCCTGACCCTGCCGATGGACAGGCTGGGCATCCCCAATGCCCGGCTGCAGGCCCGCGGCAGCTGGGCCCATACGGAGGTCACCGACCCGCTGACCGGCGAAACCCGCCGCTTCCAGGGCAATCAGGCCTTCGGCTGCGGCGTCGCCTTCAACCACGATCTGCAGGGCGGCAAATGGTCCTACGGCTTCGACCACGGCTGCAATACCGACAAGGGCCGTCTCTTCCGGGTGCGGGAAGTCCGCTCCATGATCCAGGAGCCGTTCGTCACCCTGTACGCGCAGTGGAAGCCGTCGTCGGACCTGACCATCAAGGTCGACCTCGCCAACGTCACCGATCGGGAACGGGGCTACGACCGCGAAATCTACGCGGGCCCGCGCGATGTCTCCCCGGTGGCCTTCCGGGAGGTCCGCAGCACGAAGATGAGCCCGTGGCTGTTCCTGCAGATCCGCAAGAGTTTCTGAACATCGCGCTCAAGCAGGCCGAAGGCCTAGCGCCAAAGGATGCGCTCAAGCAGGCCGAAGGCCGGTAGCGCCAAAGGATGCGCTCAAGCAGGCCGAAGGCCGGTAGCGCAACAAAAAAGGGCGGAGCCGCGAGGCTCCGCCCTTCTCTTTTGCGTCCGCGCCGGATCAGCCGGGCGTGCTGGCTCCCGGCTGGGCGACGTTGCCGTCCTCCTGGCCGCGATCGGTGACGCTCGGCCCCGGGTGGTTGTCGGCGTCATTGGCGCCGTGCGACCAGCCCTTGATCACGAAGCTGATCAGGATGAAGCCGACGCCGATGCCGACGCCCCACCAGCCCAGCTTGCCGAAGCCCTCCAGCGAGGTGGCCAGCGCCCCCTGCGGGTCCAGCACCTGGCCGCCGACGGTCTCGGTGCCCATCAGACCGGCGATCCGGCCGCCGACGAACTGGGCGATCGAACTGGCCAGGAACCACACCGCCATCATGAAGCTGACCACGGAGGGCAGCGACAGCTTGGTGATCTCCGACAGGCCCACCGGCGACAGGAACAGCTCGCCGGTGGTGTGCAGCATGTAGAGCAGGGCGAGGATGATCAGCGGCATCTGGAAGGCGCTGTTGACCATGCCCGAACCGGCGGCCCAGACCACGACCAGGAAGCCGAGGCCGACCTGCAGCAGGCCGAGACCGAACTTCATCGTCGGGTTCGGATCCATCTTCCGGCTGGCCAGCCAAGCCCACATCGCCGCGAAGATCGGCGCGAAGATGAGGATGAAGCCGGCGTTGAACGACTGCACCTGCGCCGCCGTGATGGTGGCGTCGATCCAGAAGCCCGAGGGCGTGATGCCCGCCGCCGCCAGCTGGGCCGGCGTCCCGACCGTGAGGCCGAGGATCTGCATCGCCTGCGGGACGACTGTCAGGTCGACGTTGCGGTCGGCGAATAGGTTCAGCGATGTGCCGGCCTGTTCGAACAGGGTGAAGAACACCACCGCGCCGAAGATCAGCACCACCGCCAGCATCATCCGCTGGCGCTGCGCCCAGGTCTTGCACAGGAAGGCGATGACCCAGGCGATGAAGACCAGCGAAAGCAGGGTCGAGACGCTCAGGACCGTGCCCACGAGAGCGTTGCGCTGGACCATGAACCAGACAATGCCGACGCCGAGGACGGCAAGGATGTAGATCAGCCACTCGCGGTTGATCGGCCCCATGATCGGGCGCTTGATCAGCTCGGGGTTGGGCGGTTCGCCCTTGCCCTGCAGCAGCGGCTTGCCGAGCACGAAGACGACGAGTCCCAGGGCCATGCCGACGCCGGCGAGGCCGAAGCCCGCCCACCAGCCGACCGTCTGCCCCAGCAGGCCGCACAGCACCGCGGCCCAGAAGGCCCCCAGGTTGATGCCGTAGTAGTACAGGGTGAAGCCGGAATCCCGGCGCGGATCGCCCTGCGGATACAGCTGTCCCACGATCGTCGAGATGTTCGGCTTCAGGAAGCCGACGCCCATGATGATCAGCGAAACCGCCAGATAGAAGATGTTGACGCCGTTCTGGTCGCGGGTCTGCTCGAGCTCGTACGAACCCTCGGGCAGGACCGCCGGCAGGCTGGCGTTGGCGGGCAGATCGGTCAGGGACAGGCCTCCGCCCTCGGCGGGCGTGAAGGCGTAGCGCTGGCCGTCGACCATGATTCCGACCTCGCGTGCCGCGCCGCGGCCTTCGCTGACGACTTCATACTGGGCGCCGCCGTAGGTCAGGGTCTCCGTAGCCGGACGGCCCTCGAAGGCCATCATGCCGTGGCCGGCCACCAGCAGCACGGCGCCGAAGGCGATCGCCTTGCGGGTGCCGATGTAGCGGTCCGCCATCATGCCGCCGATCAGCGGCAGCAGATAGACCAGCGAGGTGTAGGAGCCGTAGGTGGCGCTCGCGGTCGCGTCGTCGAACAGGAAATGCTGGGTCAGGAAGAAGATCAGGATGCCGCGCATCCCGTAGTAGGAGAACCGCTCCCACATTTCGGCGAAGAACAGGATGATCAACCCTCTCGGGTGGTTCTTCAGGATCTGCATCAGGACGGGCACGCCCGTCAGCAAGGTGATGACCAGACCCGCGATAATGACGATGTTGAGGCTCATGACCCGGTTCCCCCCGTTCGCCAGGCCAGACGCCCGGCCGAAGCGCCAACGGCGCTCCCTCCATCCGTTCTACTCAACGGCTCACTCCCGAATTGCTGCGCCCCACCTGACGCGCGAAGGCGCATAAGCAGCACGGCGCGCAAGACCCGACAAGAGTTAAGGGTAAATTGCCCGTGAGGTGGCGGTCGGCGGATGCTCGCGGCAGGATAGCCGCAAACGGGGGATTCGACTTATGAGGACGCCGGGACGCCGGTCCGTGCTGCTGGGGTTGGGCGCCGCCGTGGCCGCCGGACCCGGTCTGCTGGCCTGCGCGACCGCGGCGCGGCGCCCAGCCGGCGACGTCGTCGCCGCCGGCCAGCCCGCCGCCCTGCTGATCTGGGCCGTCGCCCGCGAGCGCCTGGCCGGCTGGCCGCGCAGGCCCGACGCCCGGGCGCTGGCCTCCCTGCCCCCGCGGGCCGCCGAACTGCCGGAGACCGGGGCCTTGGCCAGCGGCGGCCGGCCCGCCACGCCCGAGGCCATCGCCGCGCTGAAGCCGCGGCTGGTCGTCGACTACGGCGACGCCGATCCCGAACATCAGGGACTGGCGGCGCGCATGACGGCCCGGCTCGGCGTCGACTGGCGGCTGATCGACGGAACCCTGCCCCGGATGCCGGACGCCTTGCGCGAAGCCGGCCGTCTGCTCGACGCCCCGGCCCGCGGCGAGGAACTCGCCGAAGCCGCCGCGGCGGTGATCGCGCGCTGGCGCCGGGCGCCGGCCGGGCCGTCCTTCTACTACGCCCGCGGCGCCGACGGCCTCGAGACCGGCTTTCGCGGCGCCCTGGCCACCGAGGTGCTGGAGGGGGCCGGCTGGATCAATGTGGCGGAGGGCTCGCGCCACATCGGCCGGGTCAGCCGCGAACAGGTCGCCGCTTGGGATCCGGAGGCGATCGTCACCCTCAGCCCCGAATTCGCGCGCGCCGCCGCCCATGATCCGGTCTGGCGCCGGCGGCGCGACGGTCGGCGCCGCCGCGTGCTGCTCCTGCCGTCGACCCCGTTCGGCTGGATCGACCGCCCGCCGTCCGTGAATCGTCTGCTCGGCTGCGCCTGGCTGGCCGATCCCGAGGCCGGCTGGATGGGGCTGACCCTGCTCAGCCGGAAACTCTACGGCCTCGCCCCGGCCGAGGTCCCCCGGCCGCAGTGGATTCCGTGACCGGGCTCCGCACCAGGGGCGCGCCGCTGGCGCTGGCGCTCGTGGCGCTGGCCGGCGCCTTGACTGTGCTGGCGACCGGTCCGCTGGCGGTCCCGCCCGACGCCCTGTTCGCCGCCCTGTTCGGCGCAGGTCCGCCCGAGGCCGAGCTGGCCCTCGCCCTGCGCGGCCCCCGCCTGCTCGCGGCCCTGACCTGCGGCGCGGCACTCGCCGGCGCCGGAGCCGGCTTCCAGATCCTGTTCCGCAATCCGCTGGCCTCGCCCGACCTGCTCGGCGTCACCTCCGGCGCCGGGTTCGGCGCGGCTTTCGCCCTGCTGCTCGGCGCCGGCGCCTTCCTGACCCAGAGCGCCGCCTTCGCCGGCGGCCTCGCCACGGGCGCCCTCGCCGTCGTCTGCGCCGCCCTGACCCGCAGCGGCGACGGCCGCCTCGCCCTGATCCTGTGCGGCATCGTCGCCGGAGCCCTGGCGACCGCCGGCCTCGGCCTGGTGGTCATCGCCGCCGAGCCCTATTCGCAACTGCCCTCGATCACCTACTGGCTGCTCGGCTCATTCACCCGCGCCACCGCAGGCGAAGCCGCGCTCGCCCTCGCGCCCGTCGGCCTCGGCGCGGCCATCCTGCTGGGCCTCGGCTTCCGCCTCGACGTGCTGTCGCTCGGCGACGAACAGGCCCGCTCGCTCGGGCTGAGGGCCGGGCCGCTGCGGTTGCTGGCCCTCGCCGCCGCCGCCCTGATGACCTCGTCGGCGGTGGCCGTGGCCGGCGTGGTCGGCTGGATCGGTCTGCTCGCGCCCCACGCCGCCCGCCGCGTCGTCGGCGAGCGGGCCGGACAGCTGATCCCGGCGTCGATGGCCGTCGGCGCCCTGTTCGCCCTGCTCATCGACCGGCTGTCGACCGCCTTCGGGCCGGCCGAACTGCCCGTCGGCCTGCTCTCCGCCGCCGTCGGCGCCCCCGCCTTCCTCGCCCTCTTCGTCGCCACCTCGAGGCGGGCATGAGCGCCCTCGTTCTCGACGCCCTCGTCGGCGGCCGCGCCCCTCGCGGAGGCCCCGGCTTCCGCCTGCCGCCGCTCGACCTGACCGCCCGGCGCGGCGAGATCGTCGCCCTGATCGGTCCTAACGGATCCGGCAAGACCACCCTGCTGAAGACCGTCGCCGGCCTGATCCCACCCCTCTCCGGCCGCATCGACCGCCCTGGCCCCGTGGCGTATCTGCCGCCACCCGGCGCCGTCTCCGCCGGCTTCTCCGCCCTGCACCTCGCCGCGCTCGGACGAGCCGGACGCCGCCGCTGGTCTCCCGGCCTGACCCCGGACGATGTCGAGGCCGCCCGCGCCGCCCTCGCCCGGCTCGAAGTCTCCGACCTCGCCGACCGGCCTTTCGACCGCCTGTCCAGCGGCCAGCAGCAGCTGGTCCTGATCGCCCGCCTGTTCGTACAGGACGCCCCGGTCTGCCTGCTCGACGAGCCGCTGGCCCTGCTCGATCCCACCCACGCCCAGGCGGTCGAGACGGCCATCCGCGCCTTGGCCGACGAGGGCCGCGTCGTCCTGGCCTCCAGCCATCACCTGCCGTTTGCCGCCCGCGCCGACCGGGTTCTGGCCATCGGACCCGACTGGATCGAGGCCGCGGCCGCGGCGCATGCCCTCGGCCCCGACCGCGTCCGCGCCCTGTTCGGCGTCGAGACGTCCGGCTGTCCCTGCTGCGGCCAGCCTCTCGGTTTCGGCTCTTGAGTTGAGCCCGCGCTTGGCCGACGTTGCGGCCATGACCCTGACCCGCCTCCTTCCCCTCGCCACCGCCCTCGCCCTGATCGCCGCGCCCGCCGCCGCCCAGGACGCCGCCCCGCAGCCCGCCGGCTGGTCCTTCGCCATCCATGGCGGCGCCGGGGTCATCGAGCGCGACAGCCTGACCCCTGAACAGGACGCCGCCTACCGCGCCGCGCTCAAGCGGGCCCTCGACGCCGGCTCGGCCGTACTGGCCCAGGGCGGCTCCGCCCTCGACGCCGTCCAGGCCGCGATCCAGATCATGGAGGACGACCCGCTGTTCAACGCCGGACGCGGGGCGGTCTTCACCGCCGCCGGCCGCAACGAGCTCGACTCCGCGATCATGAACGGCGCCGACCGCACCGCCGGGGCCGTCGCCGGCCTGACCACCACCCGCCACCCGATCGCCGCCGCCCGCGCCGTCATGGAGCAGTCGCCGCACGTCATGCTGATCGGCGAGGGCGCCGATGCGTTCGCCGCCTCGGTCGGGCTGGAGCAGGTCGACCCGTCCTTCTTCTTCACCGAGCGCCGCTGGCAGGGCCTCGAGCGCGCCCTGGGGCAGCAGAACCAGCCGATGCCCGGACGCCCCGCCGGCGCCCCCCGTCCGCAAGCGGCGGCCGACCTTCCCGCCCCGCCCCTCAACGAGCGCAAATTCGGCACCGTCGGCGCCGTCGCCCTCGACAGCCAGGGCCGCCTCGCCGCCGGCACCTCGACCGGCGGCATGACCGCCAAACGCTGGGGCCGCGTCGGCGACGTGCCGGTGATCGGCGCCGGCACCTACGCCTCCAACGCCGACGGCTGCGCCGTCTCGGCGACGGGCTCGGGCGAGTATTTCATCCGCGCCACCGTCGCCCGCGACATCTGCCATCGCACCGCCGCCGGCGCCGACGTGCAGTCCGCCGCCGATGCCGAGATCGCCGACGTCGGCTCCATCCGCGGCGACGGCGGCGTCATCGTCATGGGTCTCGACGGCACGCCCGCCTTCGCCATGAACACCTCCGGCATGTACCGCGGCGCCGTCTCGGCCAGCGAGCCCGCCCGCGTGGCCATCTACGGCGACGAGGACCTGCGCCCGTGAGCGCATCCCGCGACACCGCCGGCGTCATCGCTCCGCCGCCGCTGATCTACATCGGCTTCCTGCTGGTTGGCTGGGCCATCTTCCGCTTCGCCAACCCCGCCGTCGTCGGGTCTGACGTCGCGAACTGGCTGAGCCTCGGCTTCGGCATGGAGACCCTGACGCGCCGCTTCGTCTCCCTGCCGCTGATCATCGGCGGCCTGCTGCTGGACGGCGCCGCGGCCGGCTATTTCCGTCGCCTCGGCACCGCCGTCGAGCCGTGGAAGCCGAGCACCGTGCTGGGCACGGACGGCCTCTACCGCTTCAGCCGCAACCCGATCTACCTGGGCTTCGCCATCACCTACGCCGGCCTCGCCATCGCCATGGACAGCGTCCTCGTCCTGCTCCTGCTGATCCCCTGCCTCCTCGTTGTCGACCGCTTCGTCATCCAGCGCGAGGAGCGCTATCTGGCCGCCAAATTCGGCGCCGACTACGAGGCCTACCGCGCCCGGGTGCGGCGATGGCTGTAGCGCCCGACCCGCGGGACGAACTCTCCCTGATGGCCATGGAGGAGCTGGACGCCGCCTGCGGTCTGGCCTGGCAGGAGATCAAGGCCATCACGCCGTGGGGCGACAGCTTCACCGGCTTCGCCCCCTCGGGCCGCGAGGTCGAGATCGAGCGCCGCTACCTCTGGGCCCACGAGCCTGAAGGCTCCGTCTCGGTCGAGGTCGAGGTGCGCGACGTTGGGGCCCGCACCGGAGCCGAGGCCAAGGCCTTGATCACCCCCGACTGACCGGTTCGCGCGGCGGACGAATCCGCGTCGCCGTTAACCTTTACCGTTGCCAAGCAGGTCGGTCGGGGCAAGATGCGCCGTCCGCGAACGGCGGTCGGCCCAGCGGGGAGCAGCATGTCCTACGGCGACGATTTCGCCACCGTCGATACGGCCGGCGCCCCGCTCGACCCGATCATCATGATCGGCGCCGACCCGATGTTCTGGGGCGCGATCCTGCTCGCGCTGCTGGTCGCGGCCATGATCGGCTGGCTGATGGGCGGAGGCTCCCGGCCGAGGCGCAGCGACGCCGCCGCCGGTCCCATCTGGGAAGCGATCGACGAGGCCGCCAAGGCCGCCATGAAGGCCGACACGGAGTCGCTTCCGGCGCACGCCGCCCACCTCCAGCGCGTGCTTCGCGCCCGCCTCGGCAAGACACTGAAGTTCGGCGGCGAGCTCAGCGCATGCGCCGACGACCTCGACCGGGCCCTCAAGGGCGAGGCCGGGCACGGCGACGGCCACGACGGTCACGACCATCCCGAGGAGGAGGAGACCTCCACCGCCGGACACGACGACGCGGCCCCTGCCTCGTCTGGCGCCAACGTCACCATCGTCTCGATTCACCCGGGCCCGGCCCGCCCCGGCCGCGCGCCGGCGAAGCACGGCAAACGCCCGATGACCACGAAGGAGCGCAACGACGCCTTGCGGCTCGCGGTCGCCGACTTCAACGACTACTGGCGCCACCGCTCCGCCCGCGAGAACGACATGCGCGCCGTGGTCGCCGAGCTGTTCAATCCGGGGCCGCGCCGTCGGCGCCTCAGCCACAGCGGCGACCATCACTGACGCAGACGGTTTCCCCGGTTTGAGAAACCGCCTAAGCCTTGGGGCATGAAACTCGCCTCCCTGAAGCACGGCCGCGACGGCCGCCTCGTCCTCGTCTCCAGCGACCTCGCCTGGTTCACCGACGCCTTTCTGATCGCCCCGACCCTGCAGGCGGCGCTCGACGACTGGGACCGGGTAGAGCCCGACCTCCGCGCCCTCGCCGAAAGCCTCGAACACGGCGGCGTGCCGCGGGGCCGCTTCCATGAGCGCGAGGCTGCCTCGCCCCTGCCCCGCGCCTATCAGTGGGCCGACGGCTCGGCCTATGTGAACCACGTCGCCCTCGTGCGGCAGGCCCGCGGCGCCGAGATGCCTGACAGCTTCTGGACCGACCCGCTGATGTACCAGGGCGGCTCCGACGGCTTCCTCGCGCCCCGCGATCCGATCCCGCTGGCCGACGAGAGCTGGGGCTGCGACCTCGAGGCCGAGGTCGTGGTGGTCACCGGCGACGTGCCCCAAGGCGTGTCGCGCGAGGAAGCCCTGACCCACATCCGCCTCGTCGGCCTCGTCAACGACGTCAGCCTGCGCAACCTGATCCCTGCCGAACTGGCCAAGGGCTTCGGCTTCGTCCAGTCCAAGCCCGCCTCGGCCTTGTCGCCGGTCTTCGTCACCCCCGACTCGCTCGGCGACCGGTGGGCCGACGGCAAGCTCAAGGGCGAACTGAGCGTCCAGCTCAACGGCCAGGATTTCGGCAAGGCCGACGCCGGGACTGACATGACCTTCGACTTCGGGACCCTGATCGCCCACTTGGCGAAGACCCGCAGCCTCTGCGCCGGGACCATCGTCGGCTCGGGCACCGTTTCCAACCGCGACGCCGGCGGCGGTCCCGGCAAGCCGGTCAGTGAGGGCGGCCTCGGCTACTCCTGCATCGCCGAGGTCCGCACCGTCGAGACGATCCTGCGCGGAAAGCCCGAGACCGAGTTCCTCAAACACGGCGACACCGTCCGCATCGAGATGCTGGACGACCACCACCACTCCATCTTCGGCGCCATCGAACAGACGGTGGGGCCGGCGTGATGTGGCGGGCAGCCATCGTCGCGGCCGTCATCGCTCTCGTCGCCGCCCCCGCGAACGCGCAGCAGCCCGGCGACGACTGGGATCTGATCGTCGACGAAAGCCAGGACATGATGCTGGCGGTAGTCGGCTATTCGAGCGGCCAGACCCTCGCCGTCCGATGCCGCGACGGCGATCTCGAACTCCTGCTCTCCGGCCTGCCGCCGCTGGAGGGGACAACCCCACAGACGCTGGAGGGAGGGACCCGGCGGATCGAGGCGGCCTACAGCGACGGCCGGGTCGAGGCGGGCTACTGGTTTTCGAGCGGGGACGGTTCGCTTGTGTTCAGCCCCGTTCCCCGTCTCGATGCGCGCCGACTTCGTCAGGGCGGAGCGCTGCAGTTGTCGGTGGCCGTCGACGCCGACCCCACGGCGCCGCTGCGCCGCTACGCCCTCGATCTGCCAACGGACACCGCCAACCTCGATCAGGTGCTGGCCGCCTGCGACGCCGGCCGTCCCGAGGCCCGCGACGAGATGGCCCGCTGGAGCATCCCTCCGGAAGCGGGCGTGGATTTCTGGAGGCGTCACCCGGCTCCCCGCTATCCCGAAACCGCGGCCCACCTGGGATCCGGTTTCGTCGTGTTCAGCTGCATCTCCGCCGGCAACGGTCGGTTGACCGATTGCCGGACCGAACGCGAGAGCCACCATCGCCGGTTCCGGTTCGGCGAGGAGGCGCTGAAATCCCTGCGCGACGCCCGGATCGCCCCCGCGGATGAAGGCGGCCCGCCCGCAGGGCGGCTGATCATTGCGACCATACGCTTCCGTCTGGTGTCCTGAGCGCCGTCAGCTCCCGACCCGCCGCAGAGCTTTCGACAGGTCGGCGCCCGTTTCCGGGCCGACCGGCCTCACCTGTGCGATTGCCTCACGGACAGGCGCGCGCTATCTGGCGGGCCTGCCGGAAGGACCAGACGGCCTGTGCGGGCGTGGTGGAATTGGTAGACGCGCCGGACTCAAAATCCGGTTCCGAAAGGAGTGTCGGTTCGAGCCCGACCGCCCGCACCAGACGGCGCCGACGTCCCTTGAGACCGTCGTTCGCGCAGGAACCCGCCCGTCCGCCCGCACGTTTCCCCTCCGTGGCGTCGCGCGCCGCGGCGCCCGTGTTCACGAGGTGTCCAATGCGATCACTTCAGCTTCACATGCCCCGCCTTCGCCGCCACAACACGGCGGCGCACGGGGCGGATCATCATCATGTCTCGACCGGGGAGCGCTTCTGGCGCCTCGAGCGGGTGTTCGACTATCTGGTCGTCGCCGGCATCGTCATCCTCGGCGGCGTCATGGTCTACGGCCTGGCGACGGCGTCCGGCGACGCGTCCTGGTTCTAGCGAGCCCCCGCCGCCGCCCGCCTGTAGCGGAGCGTGTGGAGAACGCCTCGCGCGCCCTCTCCACACGCGATTTCGCTTTACAGGCGAGTCCGTGACTAACCTTGAGGGGAATCCCTGCCTCGCCCGGCGATCCGCTCCCCGTCTTCCTTGACGAACCTGTCCGGCGTCCGCTCCAGCAGGTCGAACACCCGCTCCGACGGCCGGCACATCGCCGCGCCCTTCGGCGTGTCGACGATGGGGCGGTTCACCAGCACCGGATGCTCGACCATGGCGGCCAGCAGAACATCGTCGCCGACCCCGGGGTCGAGCAGCCCCAGTTCGGCCGCCAGAGCCTCCTTGTCGCGCAGCGCCTCGCGCGGAGTCAGCCCCGCCCTCCCGAACAGCGCCCGCAGCTGATCCGCCTCCCAGCCGGTGTTCAGATACTCCACCACCTCGGGCCGGTAGCCCGCCGCCTCGACCATGGCCAGCACGTTGCGCGAGGTGCCGCAGGCAGGGTTGTGGAACACGGTGACGGGGAAGGCTTCGGTCATCTCGGCGGTCCTTGTCTCTGAACGCCCCCTCCTGCCAGCCTCCCCGCCGTTTTTCAAACCGACGCGGCCGGCTTCCACATTCTGACCACGACCCCGGCCACCCAGCCGCCGGCCAGCGGTCCGGCCACAGCCCCGATCTGCATCCACAGCGGGTGCGGGATCATGAACAGGGTGGCTACGGCCGCCGCCGCCACGAGGGCCGCGATCACCCATGCGGCCCAGCCCCGGCGCGAGATCAGCGCCGCCGCCACGCCGCCGCCCGTGGTCGCCAGCGTCCAGGCCGCCACGACCCAGATTTTCGCCGGCAGCGGAACCTGCGCCATCATCGCCGCCAGCTGTTCCGGATCGCTCGCGTCCAGCCCCGGCGGCGGCGGGAACAGCAGATGCCCCAGCATCTCCAGACCGGCGACCAGGGCCACGGCCACGACCGCCCCCGCCAGCACGCCCAGCACGATCCTCAACATGGTCAGCCCCCCTTATTGATCGGCCGATCCTGCCACGCCCGCCGGATTGCGCCAATCGGCGCTCCCCCGCCGCCCGCCGGTATTTCTCGCCCCCGAGGTTGCGCCCGCCGCCGCGCGTTCGCATCTGGCCCCGATGACCTCCCCCGCCGCAGATGCCGCCACGCCCGCCGTCAGGGGCCCCGGCTTCCCCGAATTCGTTGCCCTGATCGCCATGATGATGGCGCTCAACGCCCTCGCCATCGACGCCATGCTGCCCGCCCTGCCGGCCATCGGCGAGGCCCTGAACGTCGTGGACGAGAACAGCCGCCAGTGGGTCATCACCGCCTATCTGCTCGGCTTCGGCGTGGCCCAGCTGATCTATGGCCCGCTCGCCGACCGCTACGGCCGCAAGCCCGTGCTGATGATCGGCCTGTCGCTCTATGTCCTGTTCAGCGTGCTGGCCGCCTTCGCCACCAGCTTCGAACTGCTCATCGTCGCCCGGGTGGGCGCCGGAATTGGCGCCGCCGCCCTGCGCGTGCTGGCCGTCTCCATTGTGCGCGACCGCTACAGCGGCCGGACAATGGCCCGCGTCATGTCGCTCAGCTTCCTCGTCTTCCTCGGCATTCCGATCATCGCGCCGACGCTCGGCCAGCTGGTCCTGGGCGTCGCGCCGTGGCCGTGGATCTTCGGCGTCCTGGCCCTGGCTGGCGGTTCCTTCATGCTGTGGGCGGCGATCCGCCTGCCCGAGACCCTGCATCCGGAAGACCGCATGCCGATCCAGGTCGGCCGCATCGCCTCGGCCTTCCGCCAGGCCGTCACCAACCGCCAGTCGATCGGCTACACCCTGGCCATGACGGCCATCACCGGCGCCCTGTTCGGCTTCATCAACTCCAGCCAGCAGATCTTCTTCGATGTATTCGAGGCGCCCGGGCTGTTCACCACCGTCTTCGCCCTCGTCGCCGGCGGCATCGCCGTGGCCTCCCTGCTCAACGCCCGGCTGGTCGAGAAGCTGGGCTCGCGGCTGATCTCGCACTCCGCCCTGCTCGGCTTCATCGCCATGGCCGCGATCCATGCGGCCGTCACCCTGTCCGGGCACGAGACCATCTGGACCTTCGCCGTCCTGCAGGGCCTGACCATGTTCTGCTTCGGCCTGATCGCCGGCAATTTCGGCTCTATGGCCATGGAGCCGATGGGCCACATCGCCGGCACCGCCTCCTCGGCCCAGGGCTTCATCTCGACCACCGCCGGCTCGACCCTCGGCTTCCTGATCGGCCAGCAGTTCAACGGCTCGGTCGCTCCCATGGCGCTGGGCATGACCGTCATGGGCCTGACCGCCCTGGTCTTCGTGCTCGTCGCCGAGCGCGGCCGCCTGTTCAAGGCGCGCCATCTGGCTCCGGCGCCCGCCAAGGGGTGAGGACCGGCGGACCGGGGGGTTGATCTTTCCGGCCTCTCGGGGCGTTGTCCGCGCACAATCGCAAAGGACGCCCCCGATGATCCGCAAGCTCGGCCTCGTATCCGCCCTCGCCCTCGCCACTGCGGTCGGAGGTTGCGCCGCCATGAACCCGTTCGGCTCCGACATGCCCGCCGTCCCGGCCACCGCCACGGCCCCCGTCGACTACGTTCGCGACATCCACTCGTACGCGCGGCCCGAGATCGCCCGCGTCAACCACGTCGCCCTCGACCTCGCCGCCGACTTCCAGGCGAAGACCCTGTCGGGCACGGCCGCCCTCGACATCACCGGCGAGCCTGGCGCCAACGAGATCATCCTCGACGTCCGCAACCTCGACATCCAGGACGTCCGCGACACCGCCGGAAACCCGCTGCAGTTCGAGACCGGCGCCAACGATCCGATCCTCGGCCAGCCGCTGACCATCCGCTTCCCCGCCCTCGCCGCGGGCGAGCGCCGCCGCATCGTCATCCGCTACGCCACCCGGCCCGACGCCGCCGCCCTGCAGTGGCTGACGCCGGCCCAGACCGCCAGCGGCCAGAAGCCCTATATGTTCAGCCAGGGACAGGCGATCCTGACCCGCACCTGGGTGCCGACCCAGGACAGCCCCGGCATCCGCCAGACCTGGGACGCCCGCATCACCGCGCCCTCCGACCTCACAGTGGTGATGAGCGCCGAGGCCGTCGGCGCCCCCGAACCGGCCGGGGCGGGACGCACCGCCACCCGCTTTCGCACGACCAATCCGGTGCCCCCGTATCTGATCGCCATCGGCGTCGGCGATGTCGCCTTCCAGGCCATCGACGAGCGCACCGGCGTCTGGACCGAGCCGTCGATGCTGCACGCCGCCCATAACGAACTGGTGCCGACAGCAGAGATGGTCGACGTGGCCGAGCGGCTCTACGGCCCCTACCGCTGGGGCCGCTACGACATCCTCGTCCTGCCGCCGTCCTTCCCCTTCGGGGGCATGGAGAACCCGCGCCTGACCTTCGCGACGCCGACCATCATCGCCGGCGACCGCTCGCTGGTCTCGCTGGTGGCGCACGAGTTGGCCCACAGCTGGTCGGGCAATCTCGTGACCAACGCCACCTGGGCCGATTTCTGGCTCAACGAGGGTTTCACCGTCTATTTCGAGAACCGCATCATGGAGGCGCTCTACGGCCGCGAGCGCGCCCTGATGCTGCAGTCGCTCGGCTGGGGCGACCTGCAGTCGACCCTCGCCGACCTGCCGCCGGCCGACACCCGGCTCAAGCTCGACCTGACCGGCCGCGACCCCGACGAGGGCCTGACCGACGTCGCCTATGAGAAGGGCGCCGCCTTCCTGCGCACCATCGAGCGCATCGTCGGCCGCGAGCGCTTCGACGCCTGGCTGAAAGGCTATTTCGAGCGCAACGCCTTCCGGCCCATGACCACCGAGCGTTTCCTCGAGGATATCCGGACCCATCTGGTCACGACGCCGGAGCTGGAACAGCAGCTGATGATGGACGCCTGGATCTATCAGCCGGGCATGCCGTCCAACTGGCAGCCGCCGGTCTCGACCGCGTTCGCCCCCGTCGACGCCGCCGCCCGCGCCTTCTTCGCCGACAAGGGCCCGGCCTCGGCCATCCCGTGGTCCGGCTGGTCGACCCAGGAGCGCCAGCGCTTCCTCGCCTGGCGTCCGGACGGTCTGCGCGCCGGCGCGGACTGGCTGACGGACGCCCAGCTCTCCGACATCGAGGCGACGCTGAACCTGCGCGAGGAGGGCAACGCCGAGGTGGTCTTCTCGTGGCTTCAGATCGCGGTCCAGCATCGCTACCAGCCGGCGGTGCCGACGCTGGAGAAATTCCTCACCACCATGGGCCGGCGCAAATTCGTCCTGCCCCTGTTCACCAGCCTGTGGGCCGAGGGCGACTGGGGCCGCCCCATCGCCACCCGCCTCTACGCCCAGGCCCGCCCGGGCTATCACCCCGTGACCACCAACTCGGTGGATGCCGTGGTGGGCCGGCCGAACTGAGCCTCACCTCCCCATTCGCGTCAGGCGAATGGGGAGGTGAACGCCACGCCGCCCATTACTGCGCTGCAAATCCGCCGTCTGTCCGCATACTTTCCGCGGCCAACCCGCTGTTTCCGAACGACATCACCTCCGGTCCAGCGTCACGAACGCGCCTGGGGAGAAACCCGGCCCATACTGGTCCCATCCCGTCGGACGGGGAGGGCGTCGGATCCACGTTCTCGATGGCGGCGGGCTGTGGTCGAGCGATGAAGCCCGGGCGATGGAGAGTCCGGGGGTCCTCGCGGAGGTCGATGGATGGCCTCTGCTT